>FLOH01000571.1_pt1 | contig 74435 bp, 73 predicted proteins | sample 756751 | NCBI WGS metagenome assembly FLOH01 (sample SAMEA4026879, study PRJEB14308) | marine metagenome | biome: coastal water; material: water | depth 74 m
TAATGGCAGTTTTTGCTTTCTCTATCTTTTCATCTTCTCCTTGGGCCGTTAACCAACGAAAACCACCATAACACATCATGCCAAAAAATATTATTGCCAATAATGATAATGCTACATTTACTGCCGAGGAAATGATTGTCTGAATATCACTCAGGTTAGCATTATCTGTAAAACCAACAGCACTACCTGCCTCTGTAAGTCGAAAATCATTAGCAGCGGAAGCGAAGAATCCCAAACTAGCAGTAAAAAGTAATACAGATGTAATAAAAATAATTTTGAAACGCATATTATATGTTTAAGTCGGAATATCTTTATATATTCTGACTACTAGTTATAAATAATTTTAAATTTCTCTTTTCTATTTTGCTAGGATAATTATTTTTGATACCCCTAAAATTAGGATAAAGATTAAATTCTTTGTTTGTATAATAAAAAACTTTTTCATTATTAAATCTATTATAATCAATCAATTCAAAATGATGATTGATATAATTATTAAAATAACAATACCATCATAATTATTGATTTCATAAACTAAGTATACAGTGGTGAAAAATTAAAAATCCTATTTACTTAAAATTTATCCCCTGAATCTTTTGAGCACCTACGGTTTTGTCAGCACAACAAAATGTAGAAGCAGAACAACCCCCTTTACCTAATGATGATTTGCCATAAACACATGCAGATTGTGCACCAAGACATGTACCACCCATTATTGAACACAATGATTCGCATGATTTTTGATAACAAAAATAATCTTTTTGATCACCACATGAAACACCATCCGCTTTATCAGCACATACTCCTGTAACACTTAAAGATTTAAATATAAAATTCGTTAAAGCATAAGAAGATACTACTATTACCATACCAATAATAGCAGCCTTAATGGCAGTTTTTGCTTTCTCTATCTTTTCATCTTCTCCTTGGGCCGTTAACCAACGAAAACCACCATAACACATCATGCCAAAAAATATTATTGCCAATAATGATAATGCTACATTTACTGCCAAGGAAACAATTGTTCGAATATCACTATACTTGGCACTTTCGGTAAAACCCATGGTGCCAGCTGCCTCATCAAGTCGGAAATCATTAGCAGCGGAAGCAAAGAATCCTAAACTAGCAGTAAAAAGTAATACAGATGCAATAAAAACAATTTTGAAACGCATATTATATGTTTAAGTCGGAATATCTTTGTTTATTATATCATATCTTGATTTTTCTCTCAAAGTGTATTATACTGTTTCTGTATAAATGCCCCTGTAGTTCAATGGATAGAACAAGACCCTTCTAAGGTCAAAATCCGGGTTCAATTCCTGGCGGGGGTACACAATTCAAATATATAGAAAATTTGGTTTGACTATACAAAAATTATCATTACTTGATCTGCTATTATTAAATATAGTACAATACTAACTAACAATTTATAAAGTCCTTTTAGGGGTGGCTATGGTATAATGGTTATTACATCGGTTTGTGGTACCGATAATACGGGTTCAATTCCCGTTAGCCACCCCTAAGTGGATTTTGTGAGTATGAAACGCCCTATCAAAGGGTGTTTTTAGCTTAAATAAAAGCTTTTTATCTTTTAAACGGCAGTTCTGAAATAAGAAATTCAATAACTGTCTTTTTTCTTGATGATTCCCAACCACATGAGTGGAGGTGGAGGGCGTCACCGGAGGTTAAACACCGAAAAGTTGAGTAAATAAAAGAGGCGCAGGGAATTGTCCCATGCGCCTTGTTGGTGCCTCCACTGCAATAGTGAAAGGCACCGCCGCTACCACAGGTGCTACCAACACCTGCAATACGCGGCAGTCGGCCCACACACGACCGGCTACCTAACGACGATGCCTTCCCGCCGCCGTTAGCAATGCCACTTCGTGCTTGGTCTGCTGCCGCAAAGGAGCAGATCCGTTGCACAGCCTCAAGACAGGCATTTTGCATACAATTAACAATCTCCAGATGGAGTGCTGTGGCTTGTCTTCTGTAGAAGTCAAACCAAGATACTCGTCATGTTGGGAGATTGCTCAGCGGGAAGGTAACGTCAATGTAGGTTGTGTATTTAGAAGTCTAGCAAATGAACTATCTAAAGCACCGTCTATTAATGACATATATGGCCAAAAAAGTCAAGTGGATACACTTTTGTGTCTAGTACCAATCCAATCAACTCTTTCCCGGAGAAACTGATGTTTAAGCGTAAGGAAAGGAACTACGCGGTTCCCCACTATTGCCTACATGGCTTATCTACAGAACTAACTTTACATGTCCCAAAACCAATTACGTTTTTTTGCTGAAGTTCAGCCAATCCAGAGGTGTCCAAATGAATCGCAAATATCCAACTTCCCCAGGCTCAATGAGTAACACAGCTATCGGCTTGTTGCTCATCGTTAGCTTGGTGGCAATTCTTACCTACTTCTACAGATTGGAGGTGGCTCCACCTTCTATTACTTACTTGATGTTGGCCGTGGATCCCAGTGGAACCATTAAACAGCACAATCGCTGTTTAGATATTGAGAGGCTGGGGCGGAAATTCCTGGCTGACAATCAGGGAGAGATGCACCTGACCCTGTTCCAGCTCGGCTCGCGCACCACTGGTGGCCTGCCAATCCGCTTGGGTACTATCACACGTCAGCGATCCTTAAAATTGCTTGAGAGCACCGGACAAGAAGGTGACCCTAACCAGGACCGAGCTTTCCTGAATAAGTTGGGCTCGTTCTGCCAGCAGGTCAAGCCTCAGAAGACCAGTCAGGTATTCGGTGGTCTGCAGGGGATGATCAACAATTTGTCCGGAATCAACTGTCAGCTTGAGCACATACACTGCAGCATCTGGTTACGTGGGGATGGCTTGGAGGAGGGAGGGGATCTTAATCTGATGCGTCGCCTCAAGCAGATGAGCAATCCCAAAAGTCGTGGTTTGCTCCATACCAAATTGGACAAGATCAAATCTCGGATCAACAACAAAAATATCTCCGTAACTATCTGCGGTACAGCCAACCGCCAGTTGCACCGTCCATGGCGCAATCACCCTCTTTCAAACTCGGATCTGCTTGAGGTTTATCGCCCAGAGTTCAAGGCCCCGGAACTGGTCTCAATCCAGTCAGAGTGCGCCCCTTTTATTGAGATTCCTACGGCGGCCAGTGACGCTACTACCACCCTAGAAGGAGAAAGAAATGGACAAGAATAACGGAAACGGAAATTCGGGGAACGGCAAAGGCCGCCGGAGGATTGACGGTAAGCCGGATAATGACCCCAATATCTGGTACAGCGACTATTGCAATCTGGGCGCCGACCACGGGCTGGCTGATGGTGGAGATCAGTCTGTTGCCGAGATGGAGGACATGGTAGGTGAGGCGGCCAAGGCTTCGGCCAATCTCAAGACGGCTGCTCCCTATGACCCCGTTAACAGTTATCCGGATAAGTGGCAGGAGGAGCAGTACCAGTACTCTTGGAAGGAGCGCCGTAACCGTGAGCAAGAGGTGGCCTACGCCCGGGCCGAGCTGTACGACCGCCAGCGCGACTCTAATGATTTGGGCGACCCGCCTTTTACTCCCAAGATCCCTGTTGTGGAGGGCGTGCTGGCGACCTGTGGGATTAGTGTCTCAATGGTACTTGCACTGCACGATATCATCTTCTCTAAGATCTTCGCCGCCACAAACCAGGCACTCGTGGCCGCGGGGGCGTGCGGGATAGCGCTGGCGAGTTTCATGGTTGTGGGGATTTTGGCTACGGCGAAGAACAGCATGCGGACTTGGGCGCACTGGCTCCTGATTGTCCTCTGCCTGGGCTTTGGGATGTCTCTCCTTCTGTTGCGGATGGGCTCGGCTCACACCCCCCAGGCGCTGCTGATGGCCTACGGCTTCGGCGGCCTGGAAATGGTCACTCTCCTCCTGCTGGAGGTCTACTGCCACGGCCTGCGGTTGTCCTGGAAGAAGTTCTATCTGGACTGGGATAAGTACACCCGTACGGGGCGCCAGCTGAAGTTGGCCGAAGTCAGGTTGGCAGACCGGCTCGCTGACCTGGAAGAGGTCAAAAAGCGCCAGTTCGATCATGAGGATCGGGTAGCCGAGCGGGAGTCCTTGGTGCAGGCCAATCCACACATCCTGGTTGCGGCTGATACGGCTGCTCGCCTCGGTTACAGGCATGGACGGGAGACCACCCATGGCTACCTCTACGGGGCTCGTACAAAGCATTCTGACAAGGCCATTACCGAGGAGAATACCGTTAAGAAGATGGACGAGGAAGAGTTGGAGGGGGAGGAGTAGATGCATACCTGCATTGCTGCGCTGGCCCTCATTGCCAGCGGCTTCCTTTTCATCCTCGGTGCCCGGCGTTTTGCCGGGCGCCTCTTCCTCGTCGGTCTGGCCCTGGCCTTTGTCTCTCCATTTCTCGATCCCATCCTCTGCCACCTCCTTGGTGAAGTTGATGATCACCTTGGATCCGTGATTGTGCTGGTCGCTTTTTTCATCATCGTATCCGGATACCTTTCCTATCGCCGCCACCGGCAAGCTCTCAGCAAGCTCTCAGAGCAACCGCGCTTCTCTCTTAAAAAACGCCGTGACCGCTAGTGGCACTGGATTTCACCAAGCTTGCCGTACTCTGGCGCGGCCGTTCAAAACGCCGGCCATCACCGCCATTCTCCGCAGGTTCTGTGGCCCAACCTATAGTTGGCCACGACACCCGACGACAGCCTGTTGCCTGGCCGTTGCCGTCAGCTCGACAGGCCAGCCACATCCTGTGCTTGGCAGCCAGCGGCGCTGGCAAAACAGTGATGATCAGCTCTGGCCTTCTTCAAGAGATCACCCATGAAAAAGACGATGCACCTGACACCGTTTCTACGGCCCGGCCGGCACTTGTTCTGGTGGATCCCAAGGGGGATCTGGTGGAAACATTTATGGCTGGCCTCGCAGCCACCGCCCCTCAAAAACTCCAAGACCTCATCTACCTCGACCCCTTCTCCAAGACAGGCTATCCATTCAACCTCAACCAGCTTCATCTTGGAGGGACGCCGCTAGATATCCGAAGCCTCCAGCTCGCTTCCCTCGTCGCAGAGGTAAGTACTGCTGTTGGTAGCCAGAAGCACCTCGGCGTCGGTGCCAGGCAGCTAGATATTCTCCAGCACGTACTTTTGGGAGCACTCAGCATTGATCACCCACGCGCCAGCATCCTGCTCAGCCTCGACGCCCTTCTGCACAAGCAGGGCTTCAAGGCTCTAGCATCCGTCTCCACGTCCGAGAGAGCCAAGCAGTTTCTTCTCGCAACCCAGATCAGTGACGAATTGCGCAGCAGCTGCTCCTCACGCCTGCGTACCGCCCTGGCCTCCACCGATAGTTTGGAGCGGCAGATCTCGGCTGAGGGCTGCTTGCAGTTCTCTGACATTCTTGCCCCTGGAAAGATCTGTCTGGTCAACTTGGGCCGCCCCCCGGGCGGTCTGAGCACCTTGCAGACCTTCTACGCCAATTTGCTCTGCCGCCTGGCCATCGAGCACCTGATGGAACGCCCCTCACCTTGGAGAGGCCACCATTGCCGGATTGTAATCGATGAAGCTCAGATTGTGGCGCCGGTTCTCTCGGATCGGGCCGAGGCCATTCTGACCACTGGCCGCTCACGCGGAATTTCGCTGATCGCCATCAGCCAAGGGACTACCCTGATTCACAAGGCGTCAGACACGCTTCTGCGCGTCTTGTTCACCAACACCCCCACCAAGTTCATCGGCCGCCTCTCAGCCCCGGATGCAGAACTGCTTGCCCGAGAACAAGCTCCCGGTGCTGGCGTTGAAGAAAGCATCAGCACCGTTAGATCCCGCATGGTGAGCGCAGTCACCAACCTGCAAGACCGGGAGTTCTTCTATCTCTCACCCGGAGTTCGCCAGCGTTTCACCACCGCTGACGTTGATCTTGCGGCCTGGGACCAAGCCGTCGAGAAAAAAGCCGAGTTGATCAATGCCGCCAAGGAGCGGCTGGCGTTGCCATCCTCCCCTCAACCGAGGCTGAAGCTCTCAGAACTGGCCCCTGAGGCGTTCCGCTCCTCCCGGAAACGCCGAGGTAGGGGCAGAAGCAAAACCGCTCCCAGAAGCCGCCAGGCTCAGCCACAAAAGCAAGTCGGACGGCCGTCACCTGAGAAGAGCAAGGGGAAAACCAGACCGCACTCACGGTGGGGATGATGAAGATGACCACCATGCTCATGCACACCCTCTATTTGATGGTGAAGATCTCATTACTGGTGGTTGAGTCGTTTTTCTGGATGATCTTCATCTTCCTGTGGCTGGCCTCCATCATTCGCGACATTGCCCGAGCCAGAACGGCTATGCAGGGAGGAACCCTCCACTGCCCCGAAGGTCACCCCGTCCCCACTGAAGGTGAAGATCTCCTGCTGGAGTGCACCGATTGTGGCTGGACTTACCAGGGCTCAATCTGGATTTGCGACAACCCGGAATGCCGGGCCATCACGCCCTACGTCAACTGCCCTACCTGTGGCCTGAGTGTGCGCAACCCCTACCGTTGGGGAAGATCATGACCAAGCGCTCACCCAAGAGGAACAGGACTAGGCGACGCCAGCAAGGAGGGCTTCTAGTCACCGAACGCGATCGGCAGATCCTGATCTTGACCGGCCTGTGCGGCTACCTCTCCACCGATCAGATCGCCCGAGAGTTCTTCCCCAGTGTTGACCGTGCCCGTCAACGGATCCGCCAGCTCTACGACGCCAACTTGATTAACATCACCTTGTGGAGCTCGACCAAGCCCAACCTTGTCTCTCTGGCCAGCCGGGGAAGGAGGGAGGTCCTGGGCTTCTTCCCAGAGCTTGCCACCGAACTGAAGTCCTCTCAGCCCATCAACCAGGCCAGCATTGAACACCACCTACTCATCTGTGACTGCCGGCTCTACTGCTCTGCTCTGGGAACACAACGCGGCTCACCGCTCTCCCGCTGGTCAGCAGTTGGCGGTGAGCTTGGCTGGGAGCTGGAGCTGGAACAGGTGGGCCTCCAGCCGGACGCACTGGCCGAGTTTGGCAGCCCCCAGGGCCCGGTGGTCGTGGCCGTGGAAGCGGACTGCGGCACCGAGGCCCTGCCGGTCCTGGCCAGCAAACTGGAGCGGTATGCCGAGGTGGCTGAAGCGGGGCAGGTGGATGCCTTGTGGCTGGTTGCCAAGGCTGGGAAGCGGCGGCTGGCCAACATCTGGGAGCTGGTAAAGGAGGCCGGTCTGGATCAGTGGACCAGGCTGATGACGCACAAGCATGTTGTTTTCCGCCCTGTGCTGGAGCTGCCAGCAGGCCGGCCGGGGCGGGGTACGGGCCGTAAAGGCCCTAATACACCGTTATCCGATGAGTAAATATCTTTGGAAAATTACGGTGTTCGAACACCGAGCCTGTCCAGTGAAAGGACAGTTGATAGGACCCCTGATAGGAGGGGTATCAGGCATAAATTGGTGCCAAAAATTAAGGAGAATGAGAAGTGCCCAACCATGAAGAAATAGTCCAAGACCCCGAGGACCCTGGAGGTGAAGAAGACGACGATCATCACTATCCGTTAGCGAAGAAAAAGGATGGTGTGGAGAGCGCATCACCATCAACTTCACCATGGCTCACCGTGAGCCAGACCTGTGCCTACTTGGGCTGCTCTTGCCAGACCTTGTACCGCCTGATGCAACGAGGAGAACTCCAGCCGGACGGCAGGGTAGGAAAGAGGTGGAGATTCAGCAAGCGCTGTCTGGACAGGTATGTCCGGGACGCTACCATGTCTGGCGACAGTATGGGGCGTTTGACCGGAAAGGAGGCAGAACATGCCTTACAAGGAAATCCGGTCCAAGCCCACAGGCATACCGGGAATCAGACAAGACGGCCCAAACAGGTTCCTGGTACGCATTCGATGGAACGATCCCAAGACGGGCCGAAGGAGGAAAAGACAAGGAGTGGCCCCAACCCTGGCCAAGGCAGTAGCGCTGCGGGAGGAACTCAGAGGTCAAGAGGTGACTCCCAAGCCTACCAGACAGCGGTTCGCCGCTTACTCCGAGCAGTGGATCGAGGTAGCCGCCATTCGTCTAGCTCCGGCAACCTCTGAGCGCTACGCCCGGGCCCTGGCTCACGCCACCGTGGGCCTGGGCCAGATCTTCGTGGACGCTCTTCAGCCCTCGGATGTCCGGAGGTGGGCAAACCAGCAACTGCGTCGTCATCAGGCTTCCACCGTCAATTCAAATCTCCGCATTCTGCGCGTTGCTCTGGACGACGCGGTGGCCGATGGCCTGCTGGTATCCAACCCGGCCCGGCTGGTCAAGACGTTTCCAGAAGGCCGCACCCAGGGCAGACGAGGGAAGGCATTGACGCTGGAAGAGTTCCGCACCTTCACCGCCACGGCCGAAGAACTGGCCGGCACCGAGCTATCCGCAGATGTTTGCCGGCTGATTTTGACGCTGGCCTGGACAGGGATGCGCAAGGGCGAGGTGCTGGCACTGAAGTGGAGCGACTACATTGATGGTGAGCTGCGGGTGGAGCGCTCGGTGTTCAAGCGGCAGGAGAAGACCACCAAGACCGACGACCCGCGCCGGATCACCGTCGTGGAGCCGCTCAGAGCCGTTCTGGCGGCTCAAAGGCGGTGGCTCTTGGAGGAGCAGCACCCGGGCCTTGCGTCCGGCCTGGTCTTTCCTGCCAGCCCCAGACACGCCAAGGCTGGTGCCAAGCGACGTGGCGTGGATGAGTTGGCCTGGTACCGCAGCCCTGGCGTGGTTCAAAAACCCATGGCCAAGATTGTGAAGGAGGCCGGTATCACCGAGATCAGCGCCCACAGTCTCAGGCGCACGTGGGAGAACTTGCTGCGGGCTGCTGGTGTTGACCAGTTGGTACGTCGCGCTCTGGCTGGGTGGCGGAGCGAGAGGGCCCAGGAGATCTACGCCACGGTTGCCAAGGAGGAGCGAGACGCGGCTGGTACCGCGATTGTTGACCTAGTGAGAGGGGAAAAAGGGCTGAGGGTACCCCCGCAGGGTACCCCCGACTCAGAAAGCGAAAACGCCTCGAAAGCTGATGAAGCTAACGAGGCGTCTTCTTTGACATTTCCCAGAGCGGGAGACGGGATTTGAACCCGCGACGTCGACCTTGGCAATACCCGATTTTGATTTGGGATCATTGGTAAATATTTGAAATCACAAAGATCAAATGTTCCATACTGTCTCAATTCACTCCAAAATGTAACGTTGGAGGGTACCCCCGAGGGTACTCCTACATCCAATATTCGCATCAGAATTCTCATCTCAAATCGTCCAAGCATCGATGACAATTGCATGTCCTACATTGTGGGTATCTTCACTACCTGATGGTTCCATATTTTCGCAAAATATCACTTGACAACCTTCTATGTATGCGTATTTTTAAGGTAAATATTTTTCTCTTCTTTCTTGTTGACATTTCTGCTAAGTTATGAATTAGAAAGAGGATGGTTTTTTTTCTTGACAGGCGGTTTTTTGCCGTTGACAAACAATGCGCGAGGATCAGATTCTCACGTAAAGCGCATGATTTTTTGAGACATTTTTCTCCAAGAGGAGGTAGCTATGAGTTTTCGGTACTATTTGACGATTGCAGCAGTATTGGTAGTCAGTCTTGTATCGGCAACCGCCTTTGCTCTTCGGCTTTGGTAATTTAGTGTACCAGAAACGGGGTAGGTGGGCCAATCGTGTTGCAGACAACTTAAATGTTCTAACGTAAAGATTCCAGGGGGGGACCATTCCTTTCATTACCGAATTCTTGGTATTTCAACTCTTGTTCAGAAAGAACTAGCTGTAGGATTTATGGCGGGAGATCTAATGTCAGGCCCAAAAGAAGCGGCTTCTGTTCAAAACGATAAACCTGGATATCTGGAAAAAATCAATAAATACTCCGGTCTTCTCACAACTGTTGTTGTTGCAGTTGTCGGTGTAACTGTGGCTTTGATGATATGGACTCAATTCGGCACCCAACAACTTGAATACTTAGAGAAAGAGAATAAACAGTTAAAGGAGAAACAAACAAGAACAATAAAAGACATGGAAGCGCTTTACGAATCAATTAAACAAGGCCAAGAATGGTCTTGGTCAGTATGGGTTCACACGCCGCGTAGTATACATAACCATAGTATTCGCGAATATAATGACCCTGAAACCGTTTATAGAATTCGCTTGCTCGAACAACTCGAACAAAACTACCAAATAAAATTGCGGAAAGAACATTTATTTGCAATCGCCAAATTCTATTTTTTCAACAAAGAGGCAAGAGATATAAATAAGAGCAAATCAATAGCCATGCGCTTTATAAAGAAATATCCCGATCCCTCTTCCATTGAGATGGCATTCCTTGAAGCTATAGTTCTTGATATTACATCAACTCCAAGGGATCCCAACGATGAGCAACAGTGTGATGGTGCTATTGACAAGCATGCTGTATCACGAGCCATTCAAAAATATCAATTTGTCATCAAGTCTGAACAGAAAGACAATCCCTACTATATATCTTCTCTAAACAACTTGGCTCAGCTCTATTCCTGCACTAAGAGGCACGACAAATATGCACTAAAAATAGCCGCGCAATATGTGCAGAAAGCTCTTACCTTAAAACCAGCTAATACGTATACAGTCTTAGACACACTTGCGAGAGTTCGTCTGGCCCAAGGGCTATATGATGATGCGATTGCAGCGCAGATCCGAGCTCTTAAGGAGACAAAAGGTAGCAAAGACCATAATTCTAGACGAATAATTAGGCAAAAATTAGTAAAGATTCTCCAAGTTGAAGTTAAGAAATGGAAAAAGAATACTCAATGCGAAAAAAAAGCAATTCTTGATAAGGTTCTCTCGATTAATCACGGTCTATTGGGAGATCAGAAAATAGAGGTTGAACATTTGAAGGAAGATATGCAGGTATTATGTAAATAGCATTATCTAACTAAACCTCCTCCACCGCACCTCCTCCACCGCCTGGTGGGTTTGGCTGGTGACAAATGTCGCCTCAAGACCTCGTCGCGTTTCCAGGCTCCTCCGTCACCTTGAAGTTGTCGTCCTGGGGCCGACATCTTTCTCATCAATGTACTTCGCCAGCACTTCATCGGGTGACATTGCCACATTGCCACTGTTTGCCACGAAGTACCCTCGCGACCAAAGATGTCGGCCCCAGAACTGCTTCTGCAGCACTCGGAATTCCCGAGCATGCGATGCGGAGCTTTTGCCCTTGAGCGCCTGGGCCACGGGACTCGGGGCCAACTTCGGCGGTAAGCTCAGCGGGCCGGATATGGCCTGCGAGGATCTCGATGTCTTGCTACGACATACCTCACGTATCAGCTCATGCAACCGCTGGCCTACCACACCACGGAATACCGGCTTGCGATATTTCGATGTGAAGATGAAATGAAAATGAAGCCGGTAGACTGTATGAGAATCGCTTTCCATTTGGCAATGATACTGCAAGCCTCCTGAAGGCGGGGGATTTCCCCCACCCTCGATTGAGACACTACCAATCCATATTCCCCAGAAAGAAAGAACGGACCACCAGAAGTGGTCCGCACAAGTTTGTCATTTGTAAATGACGAAAAGAGCTGACTACGAGCATTAGTTTGGACGTTTTTGATACCCCAGGCAGTGTAAAACAAAACTACACAACACCACAGTTGCGATGCAATATAAGTAGCACACAACAGTTGGAGGAATCGGCAATCTGTTTTTATCTATGATTGGAATAAGAGAATATGCTAGCCACAATAATGCTACAACTAATCCATGACTAATCAATACCCATTTTAAGGGAATTCCTAGCAGCTTCATTAAGGCGATACTTAACAGCATGACACTAGTAAAAAGAACAATAAGCCCATAGATCGTCATCTCAATAGACATTTGGGTCTCCTTTGTGATTAGATTGAAACAGAGAAGTTCAATATATTATACCAAAAACTGTATAATCGAACAATGCACACAATGTTCATTTATAGCTATGGATCTTGAGAAGCCTTTTGGCTTCGGTTTAGTACATACTCTACGAGGCAAGTCCATCAGTATTAGGATTTTTACGTATTCCCCAAAGCGAGGGGGATAGCCTTGCTGTTACTTACGTTGCGTGATCCATGACACGTCTCGTTGCACCTTCGTTGGCATGGAAGCCCCCCTGGTGTTCGGTCGCGGTAGGGACGGTGTGCAACCGGAAACATCGGTAACACTTGTGTTGCCTTGCTTACGGTTTCCAACAATCCATGAATAATCCTCTTGAGAACATTGGCCTTCTTGAATATACTTTCGAATATTTGGCACAAGGGTTGGACATGGAGTCACAAAATACACCAAAGCTAGCGTTGAAATATGCTTTTCCATCTTTGGAATCATGGAAGGCATGGCTGAAAGAGGGTTCAGCAGAAGAAAAAAAGCAGATTATAGTATGGGCAGCAGATAAAGAGGTTCTATCTGATTCAACTGAAAGCAGTTGGGAAGATTTCTTAATTAACAGTGACAGGCCAGAACAGTGTGTTAGAGCAACTCTCGCAACTTCCTTGAGGGGACAGATCGACAAAATTGTAGCGACTCTCCGGATACCGAAAAATGCTCAACTGTTTAAAGGTATCCGCAAGTATCTGAAGGATTTGGGCATTGCAGATTTTCCAGATAATCAAGTAAACAAGATGGAGGAAGGAAATATCCATCGAAGTCCTCGCAAGAAAGAATTCTTAAGGGCTCTTTCTTTTTGGATTGGTCTGACCCGGCCAAATTTAGGATTGGACTACGATAACTTTATAAAGATTGCGGAGGGAGTGGGATTTGAACCCACGGATCGCTATAAACGATCAACGGTTTTCAAGACCGTCGCCTTCAACCACTCAGCCATCCCTCCAAAGGAAAGCTACAATAGATTAACATATCCACATATTTTTTTCAAGCCTAGCGTTATAGATAAAAACTATTGTTACCCAAACCCTAGTGGATAGATAAAAAGTCGGTTACTATGGTTGTCATATGAATATGACAACAAAAAAGAATATTTTTGAAGAGCATCTCACCGAATGGCTAAAAGCCAAGGGAAACCGGAAAAAGCGTGGCGAGATGATTAAGTATATTTCCCAGACAATTAAGATCAATCCAAGATCTGTTGGACGATCATTTAAAAGGCGTCAGATGAATAAAGTAGGTGGTACGAAAAAGAATGGTCGTCCTATCTACTATACTGCTGATGTAAATTCTGCTATCAAAGATGTTTGGGAAACAGCTAGTTGTCCTTGTGGTGAATTACTTCATCCTGTGATTGCTGATTATGTTAATGGTTACAAGCAAGAAGGTAGGTGGAACCATTCTCCAGAAGCAACCAGAAAGCTATTAGAAATGAGTGAGGGAACAGTTAAAAACAAGACACATGCTCTGAGAAAAAAATACAATACTTTACGTGGCAAGAGTTCTACCAAACCATCTGCTTTAAAAAGTATTATTCCCATCTTTAAAGGCCCTTGGGATGATTTACTGCCAGGTAATACTCAAATTGACACTGTTGCCCACTGTGGAGACACGCTGGCTGGAGACTTTGTTTATTCACTTAGTATAGTGGATTATGCCACTTACTGGGGTATTAGAAGAGCACAGTGGAACAAAGGAGCAGCAGCTACTAAAGATAATATGGCTGTAGTTAAGGAAAGGCTACCTTTTCCTTGGTTAATGGGACATCCTGATACTGGTAGTGAATTCATTAACTGGGTGGCTAAAGATTGGTTTGATACTAATGGAATTAACTATACTAGATCAGAACCATACAAAAAGAATGATAATATGTGTGTAGAAGAACGTAATGGTCATGTAATTCGTAAATACCTAGGTTATCAACGTATTGATGTTGGCCGTGAGATTGTAGATATTATCAATAGGTATTATGAAACACTAGATTTGTATTTAAATCACTTTCAAACAGTGAAACGAACCCTTTCTAAAGAAAGGGTTGGGGCAAAGTATGTACGTACTTTTGAAAAAAAAGCTAGAACACCTTATTACAGGTTAATGAGTAATGAAAACATTACTCAAGAGATTAAAGACAAGGTTAAAAAAGAACATGAAAGTCTTAATCCATTGTTATTAAAAGAAAAGCTTGGTAGAATACACAAAGAGATATTTAATTTACAAAAAATGGGCAATCAGAGAACCGATTGATGATCTGGTTAGAGTAACCTTTACTTATTATCTATACCACCCAGTATAATGACCAGTTAGCTTTGTATTTGCTGGTGGGCATGCCGACAGGACGTACGAATCATCTTTTTGTCCATAGTGATGAATATATCAACTACGTCGTCTATGATAATTGATACGTGTATTGTGTTAATATACTACTAAAGCCCCACCCAGCTGGGTGGGGCTTTAGTATACGGCTTTGCTTTCAAACGTACACCCCAGCTAAAGCTGGGGGTTTTTAGATTAATAAAAAACCACCCCAACAAGGTGGTTAATGGAAATAGATAACAATCAATTAATATTTTCACTTAATTCCTCTAATAATTGTTTTGCTTTTTTATTAACTCTCTTGGGCACTTTAATCTTTACTCTTACATAATGATCCCCTCGACCAGAACGATTCAAATAATGCATACCTCGTCCTTTTAGTCGAATCAACTGACCTGATTCGGTTCCTGATGGTACTACAACTTTAATTTTATCTTCTAATGTATCCACTTCAATTTTATCTCCCAAAACTGCTTGAGTAAAACTAATTTCTTGGTTTGTATAAATATCAGCACCATCACGATCAAATCCTTTTAAATATTTAACGTGTACCCTAACATAGAGATCACCACTATCACCACCAAATCTAGCAGCTTGACCTTTGTTTGAAAGTCTAATTGCCTGACCATCCTCAATACCGGCTGGTATTTTAATATTTATATTAGTACTTTTAGACTTTATTCCATCTCCACCACAATGTTTACACTCTTTAGACGGCACTTGGCCACGTCCATGACAATGTGGACAGGTACTTACTGATTGCATGGCTCCTAAAAAAGTTCTCTGTGTTTGTACTATTTGACCTTGCCCATTACAGGTGCCACAATTTTTTTTATCACTACCAGGTTCACCACCACTACCTTTGCAGACATCACACTTTTGTTGCATTCTTAAATTTATTTCTTTTTCTATTCCAAAGGCAGCTTCTTTAAATTCAATTTCAATATCAATCTGTACATCTTCCCCTCTTTCCTGCCTACCGCCACTACTTCTTCTCCCGCCACCAAAACCAAACAGATCGCCAAAAATTTCACCGAGATCAACACCTCCACCGCTAAAATTACCAAAACCACCAAAATTTCCTGAGCGGGTAGCATTCATAAAATCTTGCCAGTTGGCTCCACTGCCAAAACCACCTTGCTGATCAAAATCAGAACCAAATTGATCAAAACGTTGGCGCTTATCTTTATCACCTAAAACTTGAAAAGCTTCATTAATCTCTTTGAATTTAGCCTCATCACCACCCTGTCTATCAGGGTGGTGCTTCATGGCCAATTTTTTAAAAGCTTTTTTTATTTCATCTTGAGTAGCATTTTTTTCTATTCCTAATATTTTATAGTAGTCTTTTGACATAATAATATTAACTTTATCTTATTCCTTCTTATCATCTACAACCTCGCCTTCAATCGGACCTTTGTCTTTTTTTTCCTCAGTTTCCCCTTTTTCTGTCTTATTCTCATCTTTTTTGGCATTATCCTGTTTAGCTTGTTCTTGTTGATAAAGTTTCATACCAACAGTCTGAGCTGCTTTTGATAATTCCTCACTAGCATTCTTAATGGCTTCAAGATCGTCTTTCTCTTTTAACTCTTTTACTTTTACTAAAGCATCATTCACCTTCTTTTTATCTTCATCACTAACATTAATCTTTTTTTCTTCCACATCTTTCATCATTTTCTCGGTTGTATATATCATGGTATCAGCCGTATTTTTAATTTCAATTTGTTCTTTTTTCTTCTTATCTTCATCAGCATTAGCTTCAGCATCCTTTTTCATTTTTTCTACCTCTTCATCGCTAAGACCAGAAGAAGCCTCAATTTTTATTGATTGTTCCTTATTAGTCGCTTTATCAATCGCCTTTACATTTAAAATACCATTAGCATCAATATCAAAACTAACTTCAATCTGTGGTATTCCCCTTGGAGCTGGTGGAACGCCATCCAAGATAAATCTGCCCAGTGTCTTATTATCACTAGCCATTGAACGCTCACCTTGTAATACATGAATTTCTACTGATGGCTGATTATCAGCTGCGGTAGAAAATATTTGTGATTTGGAAGTTGGAATAGTAGTATTCCTTTCAATTAATTTTGTCATAACAGAACCCATGGTTTCAATACCTAACGATAGTGGAGTTACATCTAAAAGAAGTACATCTTTCACATCACCTTTTAACACACCACCTTGTACAGCTGCTCCCATAGCTACTACTTCATCAGGGTTAACGCCAACATGTGGTTTCTTGCCAAAAAATTCTTCAACTTTCTTTAATACTAATGGCATTCTTGTCATACCGCCAACCATTATAATCTCGTCTAATTCACTATTTTGTAATTTAGCATCAGTAACAGCTTTTTTAACCGGTTCTAAAGTTCTATCAACTAAATCTCCTACTAATTCTTCTAATTTAGCACGAGATAATTTTATAACTAAATGTTTTGGACCACCGGCATCAGAAGTAATAAATGGTTGATTAATCTCAGTTTCTTGAGAAGTTGAAAGTTCAATTTTGGCCTTTTCTGCTGCTTCTTTGATACGTTGTAAGGCTAAAGGATCATTCCCAAGATCAATACCTTGATCTTTCTTAAATTCTTCAATAATCCATTTAATTAATACTTGATCAAAATCATCCCCACCAAGATGAGTATCCCCATTGGTTGAAAGTACTTGTACTGTATCTTCAGAGACTTCCAATATTGAAATATCAAAAGTACCACCACCTAAATCATAAACAGCAATCTTTTGATCTTTTTTCTTATCAAAACCATAAGCCAAGGCAGCCGCTGTTGGTTCATTAATAACACGAAGTACGTTGAAACCAGCAATTTCACCAGCCGCTTTAGTTGCTTGGCGTTGAGCATCATCAAAGTAAGCTGGTACTGTAATAACAGCATCTTTTATTTCTTCTCCAATTTTTTCTTCAGCATCAGTCTTTAATTTTTGCAAAACTGCAGCTGAAATTTCTTGTGGAGTATAGTCCTTATCACCCATTTTAATCTTAACACGATCCCCATCAGCGATAATATCAAATGGAAAATGTTTTTTCATTTCTTGCACTTCAAGATCTTCAAAACGACGACCAATAAGACGCTTAATGGAATATAATGTATCCTTTGGATTGGTAACAGCTTGGCGTTTGGCTATTTGGCCAGCTAGACGTTCATTATTTTTTGAAATAGCCACCATGGATGGTGTAGTTCTATTTCCTTCTTTGTTTTCCAATACTTTTGGCAGGCCACCTTCAATCACAGCCATGCATGAATTAGTTGTTCCTAAATCAATTCCTAATACTTTTGACATATGCGTTTACTATTATATTAATTATTAAATTTATTTATTGTTATTGTTGTCCAGTGTCTTTGGAGTTTCATCTATTTGAATTACTCCGGCTTGTTCTTTTATATACACTATTATTTTTTAAATTTTTTCTTAACTTCTATATTAATTTTTTTCTCTTTTTGAATTTTATCTTTCGGGCAGGTAATTTTTAAAATACCATCTTCAAATTCAGCTTTTATTTTTTCCTCTATTATAGTAGCTGGTAAAACAACCTGGCGAAAAAATGAACCACTTCTGACCTCTTTTCGATAATAATTTTTATCATCTATTTCATGTTCTTTACTACCTTTACCAGAAATCATTAATACTCCTTTTTCAACACTCACCTCGACATTTTCTGGTTTTACTCCAGCTAAAGGAGCTTCAACTACTACGGCTTTATCCGTTTCATAAATATCCATTGCCGGAATGAATGATTTAATTGATTTATTATTCAAGTTAGGCATTGATGAAAGCATATCATCCATCATATCATCCAATAATCCCCAACCTTGTTTATATGGTACTAATCTCATATATTTAAACTTAAAATTAAATAAAGTATTATTTACTAACAATTACTCTTGCTGCCTTTAACACCTTTTTACCCATAGTATATCCGGAACTTACTTGTCTTATTATTTCTCCATTTTCTTTTTCACTTTCTTCTTCATTGACCACTTCATGAAAATGAGGATCAAATTTTTTTCCCTCTGTCTCAATTTCCTCAATACCATGATTATCTAAGATTTCTTTGAATTGTTTCAATACGTATTTAACACCTTCCACCCAAGGATTATTATCATTCTGAACTTGTTGGCTATTAATAGACATTTTTAAATGCTCAAATACTGGTAAAAATTCTTCTAATATCTGTACCTCGCTCATTTTGATCCATTCACTTTTCTTGTTATTAATCTCTGTCTGTAAATTCTTATAATCAGCCAATGCTCTTTTCCAACCTGTTTTATATTCTTCACAATTGTTTTCTTGTTGTTCGCAGTTTTTGCATTTTTTAACAAATAATTTCTTCTTTGTTTTACTTTTTACTAAATACTCTTTTATTATTCCACGAGTTAGCTCTTCCACCTTTTTATTTTTTACAGCATCCTCTGGTCTAATCCATACATAGGAAGTTCCCTCGCGTTCATCTAATTTCACTGTCTGATCTTCACCATCTAAAAATGCAGTACAATTAATGCTCACTATGTGTTTGTATTTAGTATAACTATCTGAATTAATAAACTCCACTACTTTTATTTCTTTCACATCCTTAATATCTAAATTAGTTTCTTCTTTAATTTCTCGAATAACTGCATCTTTCCATTTTTCACCAAATTCCACATGGCCACCGGGTGGTACTAACATCCCTTTCCGCTTTGGCGAAGTAAAAAGAAAAATTTCACCTTTACCATTAAATATATATGGAGCAGCCACTAATCGTGGACAATTATGTTGATTCATACTATATTAATTCTTTAATTTTTGTCATTAGACTGTAATTCTTCTTGTAATCCATTCTGATAGGACCCATCAAAGCGATTAATCCATTTTCTATCTTGTCATTACTAAATTTGGTTACTAACACAGAAAGCATATCCCCAAAAGGATGTTCCTTACTAATAAATATTTGTAAATTATCTGTCACTTCTTCAAAAAAATCATCAATACAGTTATCACAATGATCAAATACGGCCGATACATCGGCTATCAATGATAATTCATTAAATTCTGGTTGAGAAAATAGGTTACTAAGGCCAGTATAGTACACTGAATCAGGAGAAAAAGCCAATATGACAGCCTGATTAGAAATTTCAGCTAATTTTTTTGATAAATTTTTTCTAGATTTGGAATAATCTTTTTCCGACCTTACTGCCATGCCAAGTATATTATTTTCTTTTTTTCCAATTTTTAATTTATTTTTATCTAAATTATCGATAAAATGACGATAACCCTTGGCTGTCGGAATTCTGCCAGCTGAGGTGTGCGGATGAGTCAAATATCCCTCTTGTTCAAGAGTTCGTAACTCATTTCTAATGGTGGCTTCCCCAATATCCATTTTTCCGCTAGACAACAAAAATCTAGAACCTACTGGTTCAGCAGTAGCAATATACTTATCTATCACCAAATTAAGAAGTTGTTGTTTGCGTTGATCCATAATGGTTATCACTCTACATATTTGAGTGATAATATATCACAGACAGAAAAAGCAGTCAAGGACATAATAAAGTTATCCACAGTAATTTGTCCTAATCATACTAATCTGGTATACTTTCTCTTGATTTTGAAATATATTTATGATAAAATTATTTACGTGTTATTAATAAAAACTATGATAAAAAAACTACTCCTATTTGTCTTTATACTATCCATACTGATTTTACCATTAAAAAACGCTCAAGCTTCTGAACTGCCAGCACTCAATGTATTTTATTCTCCTAGCTGTCCTCACTGTTTAGCTGAATTATCTTTTTTAGGGAAAATACAAGACAAATATCCTGATATCGTTATTAACAAATATAATGTATTTGATTCAAATACAACCAGATTATTAGAAAAATTTCATTCTGACTACAAAGTGCCTAAAATTAAACAAGGTACAGTCCCAATTACTTTTATTGATAAAAAATACTATTCTGGTTTCTCAGATTCTATTGGTTATGATATTGAATACCAATTAGAAAAAATATCTAATAATAACGACGATAGACCAAATCCTACCAGTACAGACACAAAAAATACTTTAAAAATTCCTCTTATTGGAGAATTTAATCTTTCTAATCGTTCTCCCCTATTTTTAAGTATCATTTTGGGAACATTAGATGGTTTTAATGCTTGCGCCATGGTAGCTCTTGGTTTTTTGTTGGCCGTTCTGATCTCTACTAAAATGAGAAGAAAAGTATTGCTGGTTGGCGGAACCTTCATATTTGTTTCTGGCCTTGTATATTTTCTCTTTATCTCTGCTTGGCTAAACTTGATGCTATTTCTTTCTCACGCCCAATGGATCACTTGGTCAATTGGTATTGTAACCATTGTTTTTGCCCTATTCATGCTCAGAGACTACATTGTTGGTGTAGTTTGTAAAATATGCCAAATAGATCCCAAGAAAAAAAATACCCTAAATAACTGGCAAAGAAAACTGTTTACAAGAATGAATGATCTTACCCATTCTACCATGCCACTTCCACTAATGCTGTTGGGAGTATCTATAGTAGCAGCAGGAATAAATACAGTTGAACTATTCTGTTCATTTGGTTTTCCACTAGCATTTACAAACTTTTTGGCAACTTTGAATTTACCAACATCTCATTACTACTTCTATCTAATCATCTATGTGATTTTTTATATGATAGATGACTTTATTATCTTTATGATTGCGCTAGCTACTTTGAGAATAACAAAGATGTCTGATAAATATCTGAAGGTAATAATGCTAATTAGTAGTATTGTACTTCTATTACTTGGTGTGGTGATGATTTTAAGAGGGTTTTAAAAAAATTTTAAAAACAAGGAATTAAAAAAACTTGATGGATCCAACATCAAGTTTTTTAATTCCTACAACTTTTCTGCTTGTTTAATAGTGAAATCCCCTATCTTCGTTCGTCTTAATTCTTTTACAGTTGCTGGTAAATTCAACTTTTCTCCAATTTCTTCCGCGATTGATCGTATATATGTACCACTGGAAACTTTCATTTCTAATTTTAATATATATCTATTTCCTTCCTGGTGATGTCCTAATAATTTAATCCAATGAATCTTCATGATTTTTTTAGGAGGATCTACTTTTTCACCTCGACGTGCTTTTTTGTATAATGCTTCTCCTCCTCTTTTGATGGCAGAATATATTGGAACATATAATTCTATTTCACCAGTAATACTTTCTAACACTTTTTTAATATTCTCCTCTTTTAATTTCTCCGTTATTTCTTTTTCTTCTAAAATTTTTCCTTCCAAATCACCTGAGTCTGTTTTTATTCCTAAAAGAATATCCGCTTGATATACTTTATCTAATTTGATTAAATTAGTTAATTTTTTTGTTCCTTTATTGATTCCTACAATCATTAATCCGCTAGCCGCCGGATCTAAAGTACCACCATGTCCCATTTTTTTAATATTAAGTTTTTTTCTCAACTGTCTAATGACATCAAATGAGGTAATGCCTTTGGGCTTATCTATTAAGATTATGTCATTCATATTATTTGCTAAATAGGGGGAAATTATATATAATTATATCAATCTTACACTAAATAGCGAAAAATGAAAACCTGTATAATTATCCCTACTTATAATGAGAAAGAAAATATCACTGAACTTATTGGTACTATTTTTAATTTAAAAATACTAGAATTAACAATTATTGTGGTAGATGACAATTCACCAGATGGAACAGCTGATATTGTAGAAAAATTATCAAATAAATATCCCGTTGTTTTAATAAAAAGAAACAGAAAAATGGGTATTGGCTCAGCATATATCACCGGTTTTAAAAAAGCCATATCTTTAAGTGCGGAATACATCTTTGAAATGGATGCTGATTTCTCACATAAACCGCAAGACGTGCCAAGAATGTTGGAAGCAATCCAATCAGCTGATTTAGTTATTGGTTCTAGAAAAATTAAACATGGACATATTGAAGGTTGGAATTTAAGAAGAAAATTTATGAGTAATGGTGCCATGTGGTTTTCTAGGCTATTTCTCGGACTAAAAACAAAAGATGTCACAGCCGGCTTCCGTGTGTTTAGAAGGAAGGTTTTGACTGAGATTGATTTAGATAAAGTAAAAAGCAATGGCTATGCTTTTCAAGAAGAAATGTTATATCGGACCGAAAAGAAAGGATTTAGAATAAAAGAAGTGCCTGTGACATTTGCCGATCGCACAAGAGGAAGTTCGAAATTAAGTAAAAAAGATATTATTGAATTTTTCCTCATAATGTTAAAATTGCGATTTACTAAGTTATGAATAAAGAAAAAATACTAAAAATATTTAACCGTTTATTAATTATCTTTTTTTTATTTTGGCTTGTTTTCCTAACCAACACCGAAGCCTTGTCGTGGAATGATAAAAGTCGTTTTGCCACAATACAAAATCTGGTTGAAAACAACAGTTTTGTTATTAATAACGCCTATTATGAAAAAGCAACTGGTGATAAGGTAATGATCAATGGTTATTTCTATTCGGACAAACCACCCCTGCTTTCCATAATTGCTTCTTCTCCTTATCTACTACTACACTCAGCCGGAGTCTACTTTGCTAATTATCCTAAACTGATAGTGTATACAACTAATCTATTGGTGATGGTAATACCATTTCTAATTTTAGCATACGTTATATATCATTACACAAAAAAATATACTGAATTAGACAAAGAAAAATCAATACTATTAACTACTGCGCTTTGTGTGGGAACTTCCCTATTTGCTTTTTCCGCCACACTAAACAATCATCAATCAGCAGCTACACTAACCGCTCTGGCACTTTTATATGTCTTCTTCAAAAAACAATATTCTCTTCTATCAATTTTTCTGATTGCTTTTGCTTTTAGTCTGGCTACTTTTATTGACTTAGGTGTAATCTTTATTGCTGTTCCATTTAGTATTTTCATACTAATCCAACTAATTAAACAAAACAAAGAAAAAAAGGAATTAATACAAAAAATATTATTATACATATTGGGAGCATTGATACCATTAATCATTCACTACTTGATTAATAAAACTATTACTGGTGATATATTGCCAGCCACAATGCATGCAGAATTTTTTAACTATCCCAATTCTCCTTTTGCTAATAAGGACTTACTAACTGGTACTCAATCAACAATAGGAACTGCGAGTGAATGGTGTAGTTATGCCTGGCACATTACCTTTGGTAAACGTGGTTTTCTACTTCATGACCCTATATTTTTAGTGGGCTTGCTTATCTCCATCTATTATATAATTAAACAAAGGGGTAGGATACAACTATACGCCATTTTTTCCTTTATTTCATTTATTATACTTTTTACATACTATTCACTATTCGGAAAAAATGCTGGCGGAGTAGCATATACTGTGCGTTGGTTTGTTATATTAATCCCTCTTGTTATTCCACTACTAATTGAATGGACAAGCAAACAAAAAAAAGCAATATTTGCTTTCATAATTATCTCATGTTTAGCACTATCCACTATACAAATATCAGCAACCGGAAATGTGATTTCGAGTACTAACCGCTTTAAAAACAGATTCAGTTTTATAAACACTACTGATAATTTCCCTAATTACTTTTGGGATCAATACAGTGTCTACAAGAAGGTAATAATTAAAATTATAAGATAGGATATATAATATCTTTTAATTCATCTACACTAGAAACTGCAACCAATTTCTTTCTTAATTCTTTAACGGAAAAATTAATTTTTTCTGTTATTTTATCTTGTTTAAAATACAATAGTAGATGTTTCCGAAAAGTAACCACTGATTTTTCTCCATAATGTTTGACATGTAGATTTGCGTGTCTTAATATTACATCAATTCGTTCTTGTAAGTCTGGTTGCTTACTGCTAAAAATCCAAGGATTACCTAACGCTCCTCTGCCTATCATTATACCGTCAGCTCTGGTTATCTTTAAACAACGCAAAATATCGTCCATGGTTCTTACATCGCCATTAGCAATAACTGGAATATTTATAATATCTTTCACTTTTTTAATCATTTCCCAGTTAGCGACACCAGAATACCCTACTTTTTTTGTTCTACCGTGAATAGTTAAAAACTGTACTCCTGCTTTTTCTAATTTAGGAGCAAATTCTAATATTTCATTATCATCAGACCAGCCCAGTCTTGTTTTAACAGATAATACCACCTCTGGGTTATCTGTCTTGATTTGTTTAATAATTGCTACAGCCGTATCATGATCTTTCATCAAAGCAGCTCCAGCTTTATTTTTTTTCGTTATTTTCGGTACCGGACAACCCATATTAATATCTATTCCATCTGGCTTATATTTTTTTTGTATTATCCCAACAGCTTTAGACATTGTGGTTGGATGAGAACCAAAAACTTGAATAATTATTGGTCGTTCTATTTTAGAAAACTCACACATCTGTAATGTTTTTTTACTATTTCGAATAATAGCTTCGCTACTAACCATCTCTCGATAAATAACAAAATTTTTATCACTTACTTGCCGACAAATATTACAAAATGGACTATCAGTATAATCAGCCATGGGAGCAAGTGCCAAAATTGGTTTTTTCATTTTTTCAAACCACATAATAATAAATACAGGGGCAATCAAAGTTGCCCCTGTATACTAAATATATTTTAAATTAAAACTTAAACTTTTCAGCATATTGTCCAATGAGAGGTAGAGGCTCCTGCTTGTTATTTAATACATTAACAATTCCTAAAATTATCATTACTAACACAAATAAATGAACTATCCAAGTAATAAAGAAAAGTACTGGACTCAATACAAATGCTCCCAATCCAATTAAAAATACCAATAATCCCTGTTTGATATGGTATTTAACAAATGGATCATCTTTAGCATCAGTAAGAAGTGGTACAAAAAATAGGATATAGGCTATTACACCCATGGCCACATTATTGCTTGTTTTTTTATCACCACTCTGTGTTGGATTGTTTTTATTATCCTCCAGCATATTAAAATTGATAGTTAATTAAATAATAGATATATTATATCAAAAATTTTACTATAACTCAACCAAGGTATTATCGCCGATTATCAACTTATGACCATTTTTCTGATCTTTTTTAATCACTTGAGCACTTTTTCCAATTATACTGTCCGTTATTTTAATATCACAATTAATATTACAATGGGAGAATATTAAAGAATTAGATATATTAACATTTGATATTACAGAATTATCTCCTATGGTTGTATACGGACCAATAACGCAATTATTTAGTTTACAATTCTGGCCAATAATGACAGGACCATTAATTTCTACATCTTTTTTAATAATACTATCTCTGCCAATGGCTACTTGATTTTTCCATTTAGTGCTATCGTCAAATGAATCACCGGCAATTTGAAAATATTCATCAGGTAGTTGATCCATTAATAAAGCATTTGCTTTTATTAAATCAACTGGTTTACCCGTATCTTTCCACCAACCGGTGATTTCTTGATAACCAACATTATAACTATTTTTCAACAAATATGAGTGAAGATCGGATATCTCATATTCACCCCGATCGCTCCTTTTGATATTTTTAAAGGCTTCAAAAAATAATTTTGGACCGTAAACATAAATACCGGTAACCGCAAAATCATTAGGGGGATTCTCTGGTTTTTCTACAATATCAATCAGCTTACCTTCTTTATTAAAATATGGGACACCAAAACGTTCTGGATCTTTTACTTTAGAAAGAGCCAACATACAATCACAACCATCTTTTTCAAACTTCTCTACTAGACTATTTAAATCATTTAATATGATATTATCAGAAAGATAGAACATAAAAGGCTCATCACCAATAAATTTATGAGCCACATTTACTACATGAGCTATTCCTTGTGGCCCACCAGTTTGTTCAAAATATGTAATATTAACACCCCATCTACTGCCATCGCCAACAACTTTTTGTAATTCAGTCTCGCCTGGATTGGTATTAATATATATATCTTTAATACCTGCTTTAACAACCTTTTCAATAGCATGAAAAATCATTGGTTTGTTTGCCAATGGTATCAAATGTTTGTTTATAGTGGTGGTTATGGGACGCAATCGAGTTGCGTGTCCCCCGCCAGTCAAAATTGCTTTTTTTATCATATTTTACCAAAAGACAGAAAGTTTGATAATATAAAAATATATATATAATAATGGGTTACCAATATATGATAATAACCAATTATCAATATCTGAAAATTTAATTGTCCCAACCATTTGATCTAATAAATATGAATCGGATCGTTTTCTCATGGACTGAATTCTTTTTCTCTTTTTCAACCATAAAGACCAACTACTTCCTTTTAACCAATATTTATAAACTTGTATTTTAACTTTTAACCAGCCATCCTTAAAGGCGAATAACAGTAGACCAACCTCCATTATTATGGCCATGGGTAAAAGTATTAATAAGGTAGGAATCTTTAAATACATAAGCATAATAGCATAACGATTACGTTCTATCAAATAATATTTATTCTTGTTGCGACTAAAATCATATTTATGATAAAATACTGAATCAGATACTAACTCTAACCCATATCCCAAAATACGTAAACGAAGAGAATACTCCAAATCATCATGATAAATGAAAAGATCTTCATCCCATAAGCCATGCTCTTTCAATAAAGAAACTCTCATCATCAAGGCTGCCCCGCTCAAATACCCCACGCTTTTTTTCTCCACATCCAATATATCAATATTTTTTTTATATAAATTACAGTACCCAAGTCCTAAGTAATGAAGATTATTACCGGCATTATTGATCAATTTTCTATTGTTATCGAATAAGATTAAAGATTGTACTGCCCCTATTTTTTCTTCTTCATTTAAACGATTTACTAACTTGTGAATTGAATCGTGTTCTAAAACGCCATCCCCATTATGTAAAAACACGTAATCAAAATCATTATCAATCGCCCACTGCATTCCTACATTATTTCCCCCCACAAAACCAAGATTTTTTGATTGAGGTAAAATTGTTACATGTGGCAATTTTTCTTTATATTTATCTATGGTTTGTTCAATAAATGGCAAAGCAGACTTTTCATCTTCTTTATGTGAATTATATACCACTAATAATTCAGTTTTTTCTTTTGAATAAGTTTGTTTTTGAATGCCAACTAAAGCATCTTCCAAATATTTGTAAGGTTCACTAGACCAACATAAATATATTATGGCTACTTTATTATTCATAATTAAACATGATATTTATTTGTTCTTCTCCATTTCCACATATATTGGAACCAGCTTTTTAAATGGGCACGAGCTAACTTGTTTTTTAACAAGGATTTTAATATACCGGTCGTTTTAGCCGAACCCCTGCCATGATCATGCTTGATTAAAACATCATGAATAAAATATACATACCATCCTTTATCCCACATGCGTCGACACCAATCGCTGTCTTCAGCATACATCCAAAATCTTTCATCAAACATTCCTACTTCATCAATAGCACTTTGTCGAACAAACATGGCCGCTCCCATTATCCAATCCACTGGGATCGTTTCATCATGCTCAAAATCGTTCATTACATAATCATCAGCTATTTTTTTACCCCCACCAATTTTTCCTAATTTGGTGCGACTGTACAATGGTTGAAAAAAATTTGGAAAACGATAACATGAATTTTGTCTTTTTCCATCTGGATAGACTATTTTTGGACCAGCAATGCCAACTTTTGGATTGTTTTCCATAAAACTATACATGCGTTTTATCACATTCTGTCCCTCAATGAATATGGTGTCAGGATTAAGCACAAAATGATATTTAGCTTCTATATTACTAATCCCCCTATTTTGTGCTTTAGCAAAACCAAAATTTTTAATATTTTTAATAAATCTTAAATTGATATTAGAATATTTATTCAATAAATCACCTTCAATATTGTCACTTGAACTATTATCTACCACAGTAATATGTAAATTCATATTTTGATTATCACAAAACAAAGATTCTAAACATTTTAAGATCTTTTCTTTACTATTGTAATTTACTATTACGACATTTATATCAAACATAATTAATCCAATGGACTTTTAATTTTTTTTAAATTATTGCACGATACCTTTGTATATACTTGAGTTGTTTCTAATCTCTTATGACCTAATAATTCCTGTATGTATCTTATATCAACTCCATTCTCAAGTAAATGGGTAGCAAAACTGTGACGCAAACTGTGACAACTAACACTTTTCCGAACACCAGAATTAGTTAAAGCGTCAGAAAAAACTTTTTGTACCGTTCGGACACTAAATCTCTTGCCACGATTACTTATAAATACCAAATCATTAATGTTCTTGCCAAATACATACCTTTTTAAAATAGCCATAACTTTACCAGACATTATTACCATCCTATCTTTTCCACCTTTGCCATTACGAATACACAATAACTCTCTGTCAAAATCAATATCACCAATTCGTAAAGAAACCACTTCAGATACACGCAAGCCAGATGAATAAATTAATCCTAACATTAATTTATGTACTACATTATTTACTACAGAAAGCAACTTACTAACTTCAGTTTTACTCAATATTACTGGTAGTTTACTTTTTTTCTTAGCTCTGGGTATTTTTACAAAAAATTTACGACGCAAAATGTTGGAAAAATAAAACTGCAAAGAGCTATATGCAGTATTTAAAGTTGATGCAGAATAGCCTTTATTGGCTAAATGTGTTAAATAATCTCTTAAATCATCCCCACAAATATCACGAATCCCTTTATTTGTGTATTCTAGGGCATTTGTGATATAATATAGATAACTTTTTATAGTTTTTTGACTAAAATTACGTAGTATCATTTCCTGACGTAATTTAATAATAGGATCCTTACTAGGAAACATGATTTTACCCTCCATATACATGTTATAATAAGAAATTAATATCCTTACCTTACCTAAAATATCATAAAAAGTCAAGTATTACAGATATACCTTGTTAGATGACATAAATTATATTTTTCAATTTTTATATAATTAAATACGTATTAATCAAATTATTCATTAATTTAACAATATGTTAGGAAAAAACATGGACTCTGATTTTATCAGAGAATCAACAAAAACAGACGAGATCGAAAGAGTAAAAAAACTTATTCAAGATAAAGCGGACATTCAGATAAAACGATCTGAAAAATCTGGTGGAGGATGGGTAAAGGGTGCAATCGTTGATATGGGGGGTGAAGGATCATTGCTTAAAGTAAAATGGCAAGATACAGAAACAAAACAGTGGTATTCTAAAACAATAGCGTTATCAACTTATTTGGAATGGGAAAAAGAAAATACAGATGAGCAAAACGGTTAATAAGGGCAAAAAAATTGAAAAATATAATTTACATCACCTAACAAGGTATATGAGGTTCCGCTGAGGCTCCACCCAAATCAGTCTCACGAAGCTGGTGGCGCTTCGCGCAATTATACCAGCTCCATTCGACTGACTTCTCATGATACCTAACGTTAAATGAAATTGGCTAAACGGTTAGCTGTAAATCTACAATTAATGCTATTGAACCGCTGGATGATAAACAAAGTTAATCGTAAGCCAACTTCACTTAACAAAGTATATCTGGCTATGCCAGAGGGGGAATTAATAATTTTTTGAATATATAATTTTTGATTTTTTATGACACTTAATAAAACGGTTAAACTACTATTAATATCCGATGTTTTTGTTGTAACAGGCTTTGGACTTGTTGAGCCAATAATGGCTGTATTTATTAACGACAATATTATTGGAGGATCAATTTTTACAGCTGGCTTAGCAGGCTCTATTTTCATGATCACTAAAGGAATTATTCAGCTCCCTTTTTCAAAACACGTTGATTCTCATGACGACAATGATGATGTAAAGTGGCTCATTATTGGCACTGTTTTAATCGCCTGTGTTCCTTTTGTTTACATTTTCGCTAAAACCATATTTCATATTTACGCGGCTCAGCTAATTTATGGCATAGGCTCAGGTCTAGCCTATCCAACTTGGCTTGGATTATGGAGCACACACCTGGATAAAAAAAGAGAAAGTTTTGAATGGTGTTTATATTCCACATCTGTTGCTATCGGCACATCTATTTCCGCGGCGATAGGAGCCGGAATAGCTGAATATCTTGGTTTTAAATTCACGTTTATTTTCGTTGGGATTATGTCCATGATCGGTTGTTCTGTACTGTTTTCTCTTAGAAAAACGATAAAAAATCAAAAAATAAAGGAAAAAAATTATTAATTCCCCCTCTGGCTTCGCCCAAATTTTTGATATAATTATAATAGCACAAGGAATATCAAAAACTTCAGATATACAAAACGTTATGTGAAATTTTTCTTTTTTTCTATCAATTATGAAATTCATTTGGCATAAAAATGATAATTTTCTCTCATTGAAACCTATAACACAAGTTTACGGTGTATGTTTTGATAATCTAGGACGCATATTAATGATTAAAGAGCCTGGTAAATTGTGGAATCTTCCAGGCGGAACGCCTGAATCTACTGAAACACCAATACAGACACTTCAAAGAGAATTAGAGGAAGAAGCAGACATTACTATTGGTGATAACAAAATGATCGGATACTATGAAGTTGTTTCAGATAAACCCACAATTTACCAACTAAGATTTGCTGCTAAAATACTAGATTTCAAAACTTCAACGAAAGATCCCATTAGTGGTGTAATAAATGAGAGAAAATTAGTTGAGCCAAATGAATTTCTCAAACATGTACAGATTAAAGACTACGAAATTATGTTGAACGAAGCGATAAAGTGGTTTGAAAAAAATAAAAACATCACATAACACGGTATATCTGGTGTACGAGCTAAATTAAATTATTTTACCATGAATTCAATTCAATTACTTGGATATGTTGCTGGTATATTAGTAGTTATATCTCTATTACCACAGACGGTTAAAAGTTGGAAGACTAAATCAACTAAGGACTTATCATTGTGGAGATATATAATATACTCTGTGGGCTTAATACTATGGATAACTTATGCTATCATTATCAACAACGGTCCGGTGGCTGTTATGAACAGCGTTGGGTTAGTATTAGCATTATCCATATTGTATCTGAAAGTCAGATATAAATAATTTAATTCTTAACGCTCGTACTCCCAAACATATAATACTTGTATGATGTGGCGAAATATTATATCATACAAGTATTATATGTTTCCGATATAACTCAACGTTGTATGCCATAATAAAAAACCTCTTTTATTTTTTAAATAATAATTTTGGTAATTTATTTGGTGAGGTCGAAATAACTTGATATAATTTATTCACGTTATTTTATTATTAACGAAAAATTCAAAAATTTTATGAGTATAAAATCACTAACACCAACGGAGGACAAATATACAACAAAGAAAGCTGAAAAAAAACAAGGGTCCTTGGAGCGAACCTAAAAAAATAGAAGAAGAAACAATAGAGGTTACACACCCTGTGACTGGAAAAAAAATTGAGTTCCCTAAAAAAGATGTTCAGATTATTCCACCAGTAAAAGTAGAAAACGAACAAACAATGGCAACGGCTAGGGAGCGTGGTGAAAGCGTCACACCACTAACACCGGCAAAACACGGACAAGATGTTTACATAAGACCTAAAAAAATGAAGTGGTAAAGGAAATGAATTAATTATTTCCGATAACAATAAATATTTGGCTACAGAAAAAGAATGACTGATAAACAAAATTTATGCTGAAAAATCGGGATGAAAACATTAAATATTTATGAACGTTGTACGCCATTTTTCAAGACTTCTTAAGTAATAATAACTATGAATCAAATCAATAAAATCAAAATTAACGATCTACCATGGAATCCGTTTCGAGAGAATGCTGATATTAAAAATTTGATCAACAAAGACTTAAAAATAGATCTGATAAAATTAGCTCCTAATGCAAGTTTTGCTGAGCATTCTCACAAAACTACAGAATGGTCGTATATTGTGGATGGTGAATATTCGGATGCTTTCGGTACATACACGGAAGGAGATTTTGTCATTAATGAGAAAGGTTCAAGTCATACTACTAAATCAGGCACAGAAGGTTGTGTAGTTTTAGTGATTAAAAATACTAATTGACCGGTCTTGAAAAATAGCAAGTATAACACAGTGTACGAAATATCTACATTTCTTAAAATAGGAGTAGCGACAAAAACAACATTTTTATAAACTTTTATTTTCTTTCTTTTGTATGCAACCAAGAATAAAAAGATACAAACAATTTATTGAAACACAATATATTTCAGGATTGCTACGGTATGACGAATACTCTCTCGAAAAACTGGACAAAAAAATTCAAAAGAAAATCTCATCCGGTCAATATGAACGTATTCTGTTTACCGGCATGGGCTGTTCAGCCATCGTTTCTGATATTATTAAAGGCTTTTTTACAGTTCAACAAATCCCAATTTATATAGAGGTCATCAACGATTATGAGATAGATTTTCTTTTGAATATTGCAGATTTGAAAAAAAGAAAAACGCTGGTCATTATTAGTTCCTATTCTGGTCATTCTCAAGAGCCAATCAATGTATATCGCGAAATAAAAAAGTTTACCGACGACATCGTTTTTCTTACTTCTGGCGGTAAACTTGAAAAAATTGCCCAAGAGGAAAATGTCTCGCTTATTTATTGGTGCATAACAAATCCTGACAGAGAATATCCATTACTTCATGCTCCGCAATATTTAAGTATTTTGCTAGATGTTTTTTATAAGCTCGGTTTACTCGAGACAAATTTTCAAAAAGAGATAAGAGAAGCGGCAAAATTTATTCAAAGTGAATTTACAAATAAAAAAATCGGCGAAGCTAAAAAAATAGCAAAACAACTTCAAGATAGAGATATAATTTTGCTCGCTTCTCCTAAGTGGTATTTATCTCTCCTCAAACTGGTAAAAATGCACATCAATGAAATAGCAATGGCTCCTTGCCATAGGAATTATTTTCATGAATTTGGTCATAGCGAGGTTGCTATTTTAACTGATCCAAAAGAAAAGCATGGGTTTTGGTTATTCCGCGATAAAAACGAAGATATTTACACTAAAAAGAAAATGGACAACCTCGTCAAAATTCTCACTGCTAAAATTCCGCAAAACAAGAATGTCGCCATTGCCATTACCGAGCTTAATCAAGGCAATTTTTTCAAGCAATTTTTTTCAACTCTGCAATTTGTCCAGCATGTCAGCTATTTCCTCGGTGTATATTACAATTATGAATCAAGAGAGCTGATTTCAACTGCCGCAGGCAATCCCTGGTATAATCAAAAGACGATACAGAAAGAAAATAAAAGTAAGAAATAGGATGTTTTTGTCGCCCTTTTTAATAACGGAATGCAGATACTCTTCGCCCGCCTTTCGGGACATTTCACTCGGGCTCGGTGCTAATACACTCGCACAACAAGGTATATCTGGTGTACGAGCTTAATATAAATTATTTTGTGTGCAAATCAAGGAAAATCTAAAGAAAAAACAAAGATTTTTAATTTCAGTATTTCCAGTAAAAGGTTCTAAATTCTACTAAAAACAAAAAAGGACTCTCCGCTAAGTGTGGTATGGAAACCCCGGCCGAAAGTCTTCTTGTTAATAATATGCTATCATATATACATAGCTATGCCAAGATATAATGTGGACAAAATAACAGGCTAAAACTTTTGTTATAACTCAACTTTAGACTAAATTAAAAGTCGGCCCTAACTTTAATTTTTGTAAGTCCCTTTTCCTCGACATATTTTTATATAATCCCAATTCTTAATATCTTATGAGTAATCCACATAATCCAAATGAACTTATTGCAATCGTTGATAATAATGATAATGTCATAGGTAAATATATAAGAAAAAATCATGCAGAGGGAAGATTACACAGAGAAAGTTCTGTTTTAATTGTAAATTCAAACAATAAAATCCTTGTTCAAATTAGAGCCGATAGTGATCGTTTGGATTACTCCGCATCTGGGCATTTTCCTTTCGATGAAGATTATCTTGATGGTGCAATAAGAGAAGTGCAGGAAGAATTAGGATTAGATATTCCAAGAGATCAATTTATAAAAATTTCAAAACACAGAATTAATTATTCTCAAAGATATGTCAATAACAGATTTATTACACTTTGGGAAATTCGGGGCAATTACCGAATTGAAGATATGAATATTGATCCTTCAGAAGTTAAATCTGTTGAATATATGTCTGTTCCAGAATTAAAGAGAATGATCAAAGAAAATCCTGATTCGATGTCTGCTGGATTTGTAGATTCTTTACAAATTTATTTTATAAAAAAGGGGCTTTAATCTATATTTTACAGGCTAACTCTCAACTCGCTTCGCTCCGTGCCACGCTACACTTTCAATCGCTATGTTATATAACAACGATCAACTAAGAAATTGTTCGGATCACCATTTCTACAAATTCTTCACTACACTCAGAACTTCGGATAGTCGCGACGTTAAATGAAATATTACTCGGAGCCTGCCCTAAAAGACATTTATATTTGATACATCATTCAATAATAATATGCAAGAGAAAATTTACTTTTCAAATTCAAAAGGAAATAAGATTTGTGGAATACTATCAAATCCAACGTCAAAATTAAGTACGCCCGTAATTATCTTGTGTCATGGTTTTACAACTTCAAAAGATAATTTTACCAACACAAAACTTGAAAAAATATTCAATAAACAAAAAATTGCTATATTTAGATTTGATTTTTTTGGTCATGGAGAAAGCGATGGTAATTTTGAAAATATCACAATTTCCGAAGCTGTTGATGATATCTTAAATGCAATAAAATATCTAAAATACAAAGGATTTTCAAAATTAGGATTAATTGGATCAAGTTTTGGTGGAATATCCAGTCTTATAGCTGCTTCTAAAACAGATGATTTATTTGTACTTGCTCTAAAATCTCCTGTTTCTAACTACTTAGATAAAGAACTTCAAAAAAGGACAAAAGAAGAAATAAAAAAATGGAAGTCGGATGGTTATGTTATCTATATAAATAAAAAAGAAAGGAAAAAACTAAATTATTCCTTTTTTGAAGATTTTAAGAATAATGATGGTTATGAAGCAGCCAAAAAAATCAAAATGCCTGTTTTAATTGTTCATGGAGATCAAGATGAATCTGTTCCGATTGAACAAAGTATAAAAACTGTTGACATTCTTAAAAATTGTAGATTAGAGATAATTACAGGCGCAAACCATACATATACAAAACCTTCTGATTTTGAAAAGATGTTGGATTTGATTTCTAAATTTATTATTGAACACATTTAATAGGCGGGCTCCTACATCATACGTCAAGGATTTCTTTTAAAAATTCTGGGGAACGCCACGCTTTTGGACTTCGTCCTCATCCTCACTAAACAAAGCTTAAGCGAAAAATACCTCAGCTCGGCATTTTCCCAAGTTACTCCCTGCAGTCACAATTTCTTTTTATCCTGAAACGTTAGGCAAAATCGCTCCGCTCTTTTACTTAGTATTGTCCAAAGAACTCTATCACTAATTAGAATTACTTGTAAAAAAATACCCCGGCCAGACTAGCTGGACGCGGGGAGATGAGGATTGACGAGGTGTAACCTCTCTCACCAGTCCTCTCTACTGTCATCGCCTCCTCAATCCGAGCAGAAACTCAGATGTAGAGATGGCGACGGACGCTACGACTTCAAGCAGAAATATTCGTGCCCCATCATAGCAAATTGAAAAAAATGCCACTACCATTTTTGATCCTCCTTTGTCGCGATGACATAACATAATATCACGAAATTAATAAACTGTCAACTCTAACAATCTAAAACTGTATAAATAAAAAAATTATTTGAGTTTCGTATACACATAAAATATTAAATAACATTTTTTTGTTTTAATTAACAATATAATTATTTAAATATTTTATAACAATCACTAAATATCTATAGCTTGCAAGATGACTAGTCATGTTGTATCATACACGCTATAATATTTCAGATATATTAAACGTCATACAAAATACTCGAATATTTTTCATATGAAATTACCAAATTTAGAAGAAATAGATGCAGTACGTAAAACCGGTTTAAGACCAGGGATAGTCGGTTGTTTCCTACACAATAAAAAAATACTTTTTATCTTTAAAGAAAAATATAATTTATAGCAATTGCCACAAGGAGGAATTGATAAAAAAGAGACCATGGAGCATACTATAATTCGTGAAATAAATGAAGAACTAGGAAACGAATTTACAGCTTCACTACGTGTTAACTCCCTTGTTGGTGATAATCAGATTAACTTCCCAAATCATCATAAAAATTCACGTCAACTTAGAACAGATGCTGGTGAAGATATATTTATGGAAGGGAAAAAATATTTTTTTATTGCAATTGACACGGATAATTACGATATAAATATAGAACAAACGGAATTTGATGATTATAAATGGTTAAATTATGAAAACGCAATACAGCTTTCTAAAACCATTTATCAAAAAGGTAAACAAAGAATCACTCTTGATGCAATAAACAAACTACATAATTTAGGTTTATTATAAATACAATTCTCAAATCATCATAAAAATACTATGGGACACACTAATTCCCAATCTTATGCCAACTTGCAAAAACGTCTTAATGCGGCTCCACAAGGAGCCCCTGCTTCTGAAACTTTATTTAAAATCCTAAAAGTCCTATTTACCGAACAAGAAGCTAAGCTAGTTTCACAACTACCTATTAGAATGTTTAGTGTTAAAAAAGCAGCTAAAATCTGGAAAAAAGATTTGAAAGAAACACAAGAAATTCTTGATACATTGGCTGATAAGGGCTTAATGATTGACCTGGCTGATAAAGACTCAAAACGTTATGTACTAGCTCCAACCATGGCTGGATTTTTTGAATTCTCTATCATGAGAACTGATGGTAAATTTGATAATAAGCTACTATCAGAACTGTTCCACCATTATATTAATGTTGAAGATCAATTTCTTAAAAGAGTCTTTTCTTTAAAACCAACTGTGGCCAGAACATTTATTCAAGAAGATGCACTGGAACCTAAACAGATAATGACAATTCTTGATTATGAAAGAGCTACTAAAGTAATTGATAGTGCCAGTTGCATTACTGTTGGTACCTGCTATTGCCGACATAAGATGGAACATATGGGTAAAGCTTGTGACATGCCACAAGACGTGTGTTTAACCTTTAATAATTGTGCTAAAAGCCTATCAAAACACGGTATAGCTAAAAAAATTGGAAAAGAAGAAGCTTATAAGATTCTTAAAAGATGTGTGGATTTAGGTTTAGTGCAAATCGGTGATAATGTCCAAGACAATGTCAGCTTCATGTGTAATTGCTGTGGTTGTTGTTGTGAAGCGATTCAAGGGTATAAGAGACTGGGTTGTATGCCAAAAATCAATTCGAACTACATTCCAGTTGTTAATAATGATTGTAAGGCCTGTGGTATTTGTTCTAAAAAATGTCCAATTGATGCCATCAAAATCAAAGATGGTAAAGCAGTAATAGATCAAGAAAAATGTATTGGCTGCGGGGTATGTAAAAGATTTTGCCCTACAGATGCAATTAAAATGGAACGCCGTGAGAAAACCATGTTTGTGCCAAAAAATACTTACGAACGAATTATACTTGATGCTATTGATTCTGGTACTTTACAAAATTTAATTTTTGATAATTACCATCTCTGGACTTATGATGTTTTCAGAAAATTCTTTGCTATTATTTTAACATTAAAACCAGTAAAAAGAATGTTGGTCAATGACCAACTGCAATCCAGATTCCTATTGGGAATAACTAAACTGTATTACAAGCTAAACAAAAAAGTGGAGCCAGTTGATTACTCTCATCCTGAGATGGAATGGGATAAATAATTAATTTAATACTTCTCTAATCTTTTTCCAATCTTCTTTTTTGTTTTTTAATATAAAGGCACGTTTTCTTTGTAAATCGTGTCTTTTTTTGTGTAATTCTACTAAACCTTTTAATATATTTCTATCAAAAAATAGAAAATAAATAAATTTTTTAAATTCATACCAGAATATATATGGAAAATCAATAATCAAATTCTGCCAGTATATATTTTTATAGATTGTAGCAAGATGATTTCTATAACTATTATATTTAATCATCATATTTTGTTCCTTCTTGTTTTTAACAGAACTTTTATCACCAATATCAGCACCCGTCTTTCCACTTCTATCATGATAGGCCACAGCATTGACCAAAACATTTGTTCTATACCCGTTATTAAACAATCTATAAGCTAGATCTACATCCTCTTTATACATAAAATAACTACTATCAAACATCTCGCCGTCCAATAATACTCTTTCTATTGCGCTCCTTTGATACATTACACATGTTCCAGAAACACCAAACACATTTTTAAAATATTTCTTATCTCCAATATATTTCTCCCCCACCCCTATTTCCGTTACTCGCCTACTCTTCCATAGTTTTAAACCCATACTATCAACCATACTAGTAAAACCATCCCTACCTTTTTCAAAATCCCATTTCATAAGCCGAGGGCTAACTACTGACACATCACTATTATCCAAATGATTAACCATTTTTTTTAAACAATCTGGTTCTAAATATATATCTTGATTTAAAATGAGAAAATATTCGGTGATAACCTTTTTAGATAGATGATTGTGCCCATCGGTAAAACCAGTATTTTTCTTGTTTACCTCTAAATTATGTAGAACACTTAAATTGTTCATCTCTTTTTTTAAAATTTCTGTACTACCATCCGTTGAATTATTATCAATCACATTTAGTATCCAATTTTTAAATGACTGTTTCTTTAAAGATTCGAAAAGAAAAGGCAAATACTTTGCCCCATTATATACAACTAAATTTATAGTTAATTTCATAAAGTATGTAAAACAACTAGCTTTTAAACAACCAAACTAAAAATATTCCAAGATGTCTAAATATTTTAATCCAAATCCATTTATAAAAAGGTTCCCATTTTTGAAAATATATCAGTAAACTTTTTGTGAATTGTTTTTGCTTCTTTATGTTATCAACCTTGGAAAAACTTTTACCAACTAAATCAATACAAGAAAAAAACGGATTATACACCACCCTATACCCCAACTGTTTCACTTCGCGACAGAAGTCTACTTCTTCCCACCAAAGAAAATATCTTTCATCAAAAACTGCTTCCATTTTTTCAATTACTTCTCTTCTTACAAGCATAAATGCTCCTCGGACAGAATCAACATCTTGAATTTTATTAAGATCAATATCGTGGTAATAATAGCTATCAAGTATTCGTGGAAAAACGTGAGGAACTTTCAAGATTAAAGCTAACATTTGCCAAACTTTTGGAAAACGCCTTGGACCCTGCTCTAATGTTATATCCCCTTTTCTGTTTATTAATTTACAACCTAATACCCCAACATCAATATTTTCTTCCATATATTTAATCATCTTCCCCATCTCAATATTATCGTCAAATTCCATATCAGGATTCAAAAAAAGTATATATCTCCCTGATACTTTTTTTACCCCTTGATTGTTTGCATAACCAAATCCTTTATTTTCTTTGTTTACTATTACCTCAACTCCTTCACTCTTTATTTTTAAAACTGTATTGTCACTAGAATTATTATCAATAATAATCTGTTCATACTCTAAACCAACACAAGCTTTTTTAGTAGATTGTATTTGTTTTTGTATATATTCAGAAGAATTCCATGTTACTGTAATTACACTTAAATCCATAGCTATTTCTTCATTTGTGCTTTAAAATAATCAACAAAAGGTATTGGGCTAGGATCAATATTTTTCAATATCGCACTGTAGTAGCTAGTATAACTACTGAATACCAAAATTTCACATGCCTGTAACAATAAATCTTTTTCCTGACAAGTATAGTCAAAATATTGAATACTATTTTTATCCAACACTTTTTGAGTGATAGGGTATCTCTTTTGAGTACGCTTATTATATTGATCTGATTGAATTAATACAAAAAGAACATTTCTCTTATTACTCAAAGGATATGGCATACCCTCCATCAAGTGATGATTCAATTCTGGTATAAAACAATAGCCAGCAAAACGCTTAGCATTTTCATTCATTTGATTAGCAGCTACATGAGCATTGCCAGACAAATGTTCCGAGGCTACATACCACACACTATTTTTCATAACTTTTTTAGCCAACTGCTTTGCAGGATTTTCTGTCACTGGTGTCAACACTCCAAATATTCCATCATAATATGCTAAAGTTTTAATAATATCCTTAATTCTTTGACGTGATAATTTTAATATTCCCACTCTACTTAAAAGTATTAACTGTCCAACAATTGAATAACCAAGACCCATTCTTGGTTGATTAGACGGATTATTCTCTACTCCAAATATTAATGCCGGTATTTTTTCTTTTTTTGCGTATGGTGCTAATTTACCACCAGAACTAATAGCCAATATCTTTGCTTTTTTCTTCTTAGCCTGTTTAACAGCATTAAGAGGTTCTTCGGTTGTACCAGAATAACTGGAAACAATCACAAGTGTTTTACTACTAACAAAGGCTGGGATATCATAATCATTAATAATTTCCACTGGTATTTTAAGTTCTTTCTTAAAAACTGTTTTAAATATATGAGCTCCTAAAGCAGAACCACCCATACCCAAAACCAAAATATTTGAAAAATTTTTGTAATTAGCTGGTATCTTTATTTCCTGTGCTTCATTATATATCTGTTCTACTTGCCTAGATAAATATTGTAAACTACCAAGCATATTTTGCTTATCCAACTTTTTGATTTCTTTAATATTGTCTAGAATATTTTTAGGCATATATTTTTAATTATTAATATATTTTAAAATAATTGTTCTTTCCACGTTTTTGGTGTTTTATCATTGATAATTTCAATATCAAGATGATATTTGAATTTACGTGGTCCTCTTTCTTTTATATATTCAATCATCTTTTTAATCCCTTCTCGCAGTGTTACTTTTGTTTCGTATCCTAATAATTTCCTAGCTTTATCAGCGCTACAAGTAGCATCTTTAACTTCTTGTGGTCTATCTTTCATATATATTGGTTCTAACTTAAAATTCAATAATTCCGCTATTATTTCTGCCAATTCTTTTATGGTAACAAATTCTTCATCTGGACCAATATTAATTATCTCCCCCACTACATTATCTTGAAATCCTAATTTCAATAAACAATCAATGTCATCGTCCACAAAAGAAAAACATCTTGTTTGTAATCCATCTCCATAGATAAATGGCTGTCGCCCCTGAAGCATTAGATTAATCATAATAGAAACTACATTTCTGAAAGGATCATCATATTTCTGTCTTGGCCCAATAATATTGTGTGGTACTGCATGTACTACTTCCATACCATGCACACTGGCAAGATTATTGAGTAATTGTTCAGAGGCTACTTTAGCAATTCCATAAGGATCTTGTGGTTTAGGTATCATATCCTCTGTGAATGGTGTTGTTTTTTGTGTACCATAACGAGCCATGCTAGAACAATTAACAAACCTTTTTACTTTATTTGAAATCGCGGCTGTGGCCACTGATGCTGTAATCATAAAAATATTTTGAGTTATCAAATGCGGTGAAAAAACGCTTAATCCCTCATGAGGCGTGGCAGCCGTATGATAAACTATATCAATATTTTTAAGAGCATTTTTCATGGTATTTAAATATTTACAATCTACTTGTTTAAAATCCACATCTTCAGGCACATTATCATAATATCCACCTAAAAGATTATCACACCCAAAAACTGTATATCCTTCTTTGATTAATCTGTCAGCCAAATGACTACCTAAAAAACCGGCAATGCCTGTTATGAATATTTTTTCTTTTTTATCTGTCATAATATATTTTATTATTTTTTTAAATTCTCTGCATATTCTTTCATGCTAATCTCAACTGCATCTTTGACTGGCCTCATCCTTATATCTAATTTTTTTAAATTCTCTGAACTCATAATGTTATTTGATCTTTTTTTAGCAACAAAACATTGATCAACTAACTCTTTCTCGTTTACCCACTGACAAACATAGTCCGGATTGATATATTTTTTGTACATTTTAACAATTTCTTTGTGCTTGATACTGCCTGGATTTACAACATGAAAAATACCAGTTGCCTTTTTTTCAAGTAACCTATAGAAAACATCAATCATATCGTCAACTACGGTCAAACTATTTTCCACATCCACTACTGTTTTGTATTTTGCTAATTTATTAATTAGATTAGCTGGATTAGATATATTATCTATGGGCATTCTTATTCGAGCAATACCAACGTTATCCAGCGTATCAAGTACTAGATCAGCTGCATACTTAGTACGAGTATACACGGCTATTGGATTAGCAAAATCATCTTCTTTCCAACCACCTTTGGATGGTGATTCTCCATAAAAAATACAGCCAGTTCCCATATGCAACAAATATATGTTTTCCTTTTGACAAGCCTCAGCAATAATAATCGGTAATATGGTATTTCCTTTTATTGTTTCTATCTGATGATTCTCGCACCAATCCACATTTGGTTTGCCAACTACACCGGCAGCATTCAACACTACATCGGGTTTATGTTTTTTTAATAAATCTAGTACATCCTCTATGGTATGTACTTTTTTGTCAGCCATAATAGCATCAGGCCAACTCTGAAAACATCTTTTTCCTAAATATCCATTCCCAATAATTAATATCTTCATAATCCTAATTATACTGTTTATTATAGTATGCCTTGTATTCCCCACTTTTACACCTTCGCCACCATTCCTGATTCTCTGTATACCACTCAATTGTTTTTTTCATACCGTCTTTAAAAGATGTCTTTGGATTCCAATCCAACTCTTTTTGTATTTTACTAAAATCAATGGCATACCTTCTATCATGACCGGGTCGATCTTTCACATACTCAATCATACTTTCATCTTTGTCTAATAGTTTTAATATTTCTCTTACTATTTCAAGATTTGTTTTTTCACAATTACCACCCACACAATATGTCTCTCCAATTTTACCTTTATTAATAATAACATCAATAGCACTGCAATGATCTTCCACATATAACCAATCACGTACGTTCAGTCCATCACCATAAAGAGGAACTTTTTTGTTTTCTAAAAGATTGGTTATAAACAATCCATGCAACTTTTCTGGAAATTGATAAGGGCCATAATTGTTAGAACAATTAGATATGGTAATTGGCAACTGATAAGTGTGGAAGTATGACATTACTAGATGGTCTGAGGCTGCTTTAGAGGCGCTATACGGGCTTCTAGGACTATATGGCGTACTTTCATTAAAAGGTTTGTCTTCTGGTCCCAAATGACCATATACCTCGTCTGTTGAAATGTGATGAAAACGAATATTGCCATTATTTTTAGCAGCTTCTAAAAGCGTCATTGTTCCCATTACATTGGTGTGCAAAAATTCCTTACTACTTAGTACAGAACGATCAACATGTGATTCAGCAGCAAAATTAACTATTAAATCAATACTATTGTCCTTTATGGCACTATTTACGTCTTTATCATTTGTTATATCACCTTTTATAAAATGATAATGATCATTATTTTCTAAATCTTTTAGATTTTCTAAATTACCAGCATAAGTAAGGACATCAAAATTAATCACTGTATATTCAGGATATTTATTCAATATATATCTAATAAAATTTGAACCAATAAAGCCTGCTCCTCCGGTTACTAATATTTTCATATTTGTTTGTTATTTTATTCTTGATTCTTTGCTAACAGCTAAAACAACTCCTGCGGCAGAAAGAGCCACCATTAAAGCCGAACCGCCATGACTAACAAATGGTAATGGCACTCCCGTGAGTGGCATAGCACCCACCATTGAGCCAATATTCAGAAATGATTGCCATATGAACCATACCACAATTCCCCCTACCAGTAAACGACTAAACATATCAGGAGCATTTTTCGCTATTTTCAACCCTCTTAAGCCTAAAAAACCAATTAAGAGAACAAAAAGAGTGGAAAATATGAAACCAGTTTCTTCAGCAATAATAGCAAAAATGGAATCAGCATGAACTTCAGGCAAATACTGAAATTTTTGTCTGGAATGACCAATTCCCAATCCCCATACCCCTCCGGAGCCAACCGCTAAGAATGATTGATTGATTTGATAACCCACTCCTTTCGGATCTAATTCTGGATGTAAGAAAGTTGTAAGACGCTGAACACGATATGGAGCTATTACTAACAGAAGAGTAAAAGCTATTACTGCCAATAAACCCAAAATCATCAAATGGGTTGTTTTTACTCTGGCGAGATACAAAATTAGAAAAATCATTACTGCTAAAATTGATAGTGTTCCGATATCGGGCTGTAAACCAATCAATACTATGGTTGGTAATATGATTAATAGAACTGGTAAAAGACCATTTTTCCAATCATTTAAATCTCTTTTTTTATCTGATAACAATGTAGCCATTATGACTACCACAGCAAACTTAGCAAATTCTGATGGTTGAAAACTATATCCAAGAATATCAATCCAACTCCTCGCTCCATTAATTACTAAGCCAATACCAGGAATAAATACTAAAATCAATAATGTTAAAGATACTAAATATATAGTCCAACTAAGCTTCTTCCAAAAACTATATTTTAATCTTATACATATATAGAACAGTAATAGCCCAGGCAATAATCCAAATAAAATTTGTTTCTTAATAAAATAGTAAGTATCAGAAAATTGAGCGTATCCAATTGAGGCACTGGCTGAAGTTAAAGCAATAAGACCAAAAACTACTAAAATGATCAAAAGAATTAAAAAATATTTATCGACATTTTTTTCTTTTGAAAAATTAAGAGTATTCATAATTGTTTAAACCTATACATTCAATCTTATTAAGATTAAAACCGAAATTAAAATAAAGACATGTATAAACAAAGACCAAAAATTCATTAACCGGGATAAAAACTTATCTGTTTTGTATATGAAGTAAGAAAAAACAGTATTAATAATTAACATTACAAAACCAATAAGAGGTAAGTAATACAGCTTCCACCATGGTCCTACCAAATCCACTCCAAATATTATATTATAGTGTAGAAAAACCCTATCCAAACTAGGACCGATATTCATGATTAAATATACCCAAATAAATATCTGCAACAGTATAGTAAATAATAAAAATATGTTTATCCACCAATCGCGCAAGTATAGCTTTAAATAGTAGAGCATAGAGTAAAAAAATAATAGAAATTAAAACTACAATTCTATTACTAATTCTAGCAATTTTTTGCTATCTTGACAATATTTGAATGATATTGTATAATTTAGACCACTAAATACTAATAAATATATACAAATATGTCACATAAGAAGGCTGGTGGCTCCACTAGACTGGGTCGTGATTCGCAATCAAAACGCTTAGGTGTAAAAAAACATGATGGACAAAGCGTAAAAAGCGGCATGATCATTACCAAGCAAAGGGGTACTAAAATTCATCCAGGAAAAAATGTAAAAAAAGGCGTAGATGACACTCTATTTGCTCTAATTGATGGTGTTGTAAAATTTACTAATCGAAAAAGAAAAAGATTTGATGGTACATTAAAAATGGCTAAATTTGCAAATGTGGTACCAATAGTGAAATAATATAAACCAAAAGCAACAAAAAATACCTTCTAACTAGAAGGTATTTTTTATTTTTTTAAATATATTATACTCCCCATTCTTTTTTAAGATTCACTAACCCATCTTTAAGTGTTACTACTGGCTGCCAATTTAATTTTTCTTTTGCTTCACTATTATCAGCTTCAATAAATCTCATCTCCCCTGGTCTGGCATCAACATTCACAGATTCACCACCAATTAATTCTGCTATCTCGTTTACACTAGTCTGTACTCCCGAGCCAATGTTTATCCCCCTGCCATCATCAATATCTGATTGCCAAGCTTTAATATTAGCCTCTACCACATCACTAACATAAACATAGTCTCTGGTTTGCTTACCATCACCAACAATTGTTAACTTTTCTCCTCTTTTCTTTTGTCCTAAAAATATTGGTATTACCATTGGGTATGAACCAGTATCCAACTTACGAGGACCAAATACGTTAAAATACCTTAAACATACTGTACCAATATCAAATAGCTGGTGGAATAAACGACAATAATTCTCCCCCATTAATTTATGAAGTGCATAAGGATTCATTGGATTTGTAGAGTGTCTTTCTGTAATTGGTAATTTTTCTTGATCACCATAAATAGCACAAGAAGAAGAAAAAATTACTTTTTTTACATTATTTTCTTTAGCAACTAATAATACATTAAGGGTACCAGTTACGTTTATTTCATGTGTTGAAATAGGATCTTCAATAGAAACTTGTAAACGTGGATCAGCTGCCAAATGAAATATTGCCTCTGCTCCGGAAAAAATTTCCTTTAATTTATCTAAATCACGTATATCGGCCTCAATAAATTTAGCATTATCATTCACAAATTCTTTTTTACCTAACATCAAATTGTCCACAACAACTACCTCATGATTTAATTCAATTAATTGATCTACCAAGTGCGAGCCAATAAAACCAGCACCGCCTGTAACAACTAATTTAGCCATATTATTTTTATATTAATTAAAAACCCCAATAGTTGATTCTTTGTGAGTTAATATTGTCTTTATTATATATATTCTTAATATCCATCAATAATGATTTTTTTGCCAACAATTGTTTAAAATCCCGTGCTTTTATTTTTTTAAACACTTGATGGGCAACTGCTATTATTATACAGTCCCATACCCTCTTGTCTATTTTATCACATAATTCAACATCATACTCTTTTTTCACTTCTTCACGATTGGCGACTGGATCATATATTTCTGCTACCACCCCTATTTTTTTAAATTCATTATACAGTTCAAATACTTTGGAATTGCGAATATCGGACACATCTTCTTTAAAAGTGGCCCCTAAAATTAAAATATTTAATTTTTTAATATCTTTTCCCAATTTTTTAATCTCCTTAACAGCTTCTTGAACTAAAAAGCAATGCATGAAATCATTTACATCTCTGCCCGCCAAAATTACTTCCGGATTATATCCCATCTTTTGTGATTTGTATGTTAAATAATATGGATCTACTCCAATACAATGTCCCCCTACTAAGCCTGGTTTGAATGGTAAAAAATTCCATTTTGTTCCAGCAGCAGCCAGTACATCATAAAAATTAACATCCATATTTTTAAATAATACCGCTAATTCATTCATTAAAGCAATATTAATATTACGTTGAGTATTTTCCACCACTTTGGCTGCTTCTGCTACTCTGATGGAAGTTGCTTTAAATACATTGGTAATTTCCCCATATACTTTAGCAACAATCTCTAAAATTTCATCATTTTGTCCTGAAACAATTTTAATTATATTATCTATGGTATGTTCTTTGTCTCCAGGATTTACTCTTTCAGGTGAATAACCAATACCAAAATCGCTACCACTTTTCAAATTAGATTCTTTTTCAAGAATGGGAAGACAAAATTCTTCGGTGGCTCCCGGATAAACGGTTGACTCGTATACTACTACAGAATCTTTATTTAAATTTTCCCCGACTGTTATAGTTGCCTTTTCAACCAAAGACATGTCTGGCACTTTATTTTCATCTACAGGAGTAGGAACGGCTATAATGATGAACTGGGACTTATTGATTATACTAGAATCAGTTGTATATTCAATACTGGCATTCTTTAATTCATCCGTGGTTATTTCTTTACTATGATCAATATTGTCTTTTAACTCTTCTACCCTTTTTTGATTAACATCAAAACCAACCACCTTAAATTTTTTTGATAACAAAACTGCTAAAGGAAGACCCACATAACCCAAACCCACTACACATACTTTTTCTTTTTTTTCCTTTAAATCCTCAAAATTTACCATACTATTTTTTACCTTTAATAAAAGGAGAGCCAACTGCGATTATATCATAACCTGCTTGTTGTAAATCTCCAAATCTTTGCTGTAGCATCCTTCGCCCATCCATAATTAATGGCCTCGTTTGTACTTCATTTATCAAATAGTCTGTTATACTTCTAAACTGTGGCCAATCGGTAGATATTATTATTACATCCACATCCTTGATAGCTTCTATTTCATTATCGCAATAATGAATATTTTTACCATCTTCGAATATTGTTCTATAATATTTTATACCAGATGGATCAAAGATATTTATATCACTAACATTCTTATTTTGCAAAAATTTAGTAATACCTATTGATGGTGAATTTCTAACATCATTGGTATCTCTTTTAAATGATGCCCCTAATATAGCTACCTTTTTTTGTCCCCAATCAAATTGGGCTTCTTTTTCTGCTCTCGCAATAAATGTGTCTAATTGACGTTTATTAGATAGATATGTTTCATTAACCAGGGTAGCATCACCACCTGTTGCCTGTATTTGATGTGCTAAAGATCGTGAATCTTTAATAAAACAACTACCACCAGCATACAGACTATTATACAAACCCCAATTTCCTATTCTGGAATCTGACATTATTATTTTTCTCAAATTTTCAAATTGCAAATTATCAAAAGATTCACAAGTTCGTCCAATCACATCAAAACAAATTTGTAATTTAATAAATAAATAGAAGTTTGCCAATAATTTGCCGGCAGATGCTTCGTGTGGGTTTACCTCAATATATTTAACATCTGGTGATTCAAAAAATTGATTATATACTTTTCGCATGATTGCAAAATCATCTTCTTCCCAAGCGCCAATCACTACCCTACTTGGTTTAAGTGATCCTGACACAGCTTTACCTTCTACTAAAAACTCCGGGTTGGAAACAACTCCGTAATTTTTAACCCCACATTCATCCATTACTTCCTGGGTCTTATTCACCATATCAATAGGAACAGTACTTTTATTGACAATAACAACATATTTTTCTTGCTTTCCTTCATTCCTCTTAAGTAAACTATCGGCCAATTTAGTGGCAGCAGTAAAATAGTAACTGAGATTACTTTCACCAGTCTCACCAATTTCCGGAGTAGGAAGACACATAAAAACAGCATCGGCTATATCTACAAAATCATTTACCTTACTGTAATCTGCCGTAAAACTAATATTTTTTTTATTTTGTATCAATAAATCACTCAACCCTTTTTCAAAAATACAGTCTTCAATCTGGTCCCTATTTTGAGAACCAATTTTATTAATTTTTGTCTCATCAATATCATAAACCAAAACATTATGTCCACTAGCAGCTGATACAGCAGCTGAACAAGCTCCGACAAAACCTGACCCAATATATAGTATATTCATATTATTTTATAATAATTTCTTGTATTCCTTATCAATACTCTTTAACATTTGGTCAATGGAAAAACTATTAATAATTTTATCTTTTGATTTTTTTCCTTTCTCTATTATTATATTTTTTTCATTAGCCAATCTCTTAAATATCTCTACTAAGTCATCGTCATGATTCAATAAGAATCCACAGCTATCATTTACTATTTCTTTTATACCACCCACATTAGAACTTATAACTGGTAAGCCAAAACTCATAGCTTCTAAAATGACATATGGAAAACCTTCATATTTAGATAAGAAAACTAATACATCTGATTTGGCCAAGGCATCTAATACTCCATCTCTAGGTAACTGTCCTAATAATTTCACATTATTAATTTTATTGTCAGAAATATAGCATTCAAGTTCTTTTCTTTTTTGTCCATCGCCTATAATGCTAACTTCAAATTTATCTTTGATATTATCTGGCAAATTATTAATGGCTCTTAATAGTAACATGGGTCTTTTTGGCTCAGCTAAACGACCAGCAAACACTAGCCTTATTTTTTTATCATCTATATCGGTCGATTTTTCTCTAATTTCAACTCCATTATAAATAACGGTCAATTTATTCGTGTCAGTAATTTTGTATTTGATAGCTAATTCTTTAACAAAATTAGAAACACATATTACTACTGAACAATAATGTGAAGCCAATTTTTCTCCAAAAATTGCTAATTGTTTTTGCCACCACGGAACTCCTATATTAAAACCCCAACCATGGGCTGTGAAAATAGTTGGCACTCTATTATGTACCACTAATCTACCTAAAAATGATGCCGTTGAACTATTGCAGTGTATTAAGTCTGGATTAAATTCCTTAACAATTTTATTAATCTTTATCATTGCTTTTATAACAGAAATGGGATTAATACTATTAGAAAAATATTCATTTTTATAAAAATTAACTCTTAATTTTTTAGACTGTTCATATAACCAACCTTTCCCATCAGACATAATAGCTACCTGATTGTGCTCACTAAAATACTTAGCTAATTGATAAACATAAGTCTGAGCTCCTCCTGCTTCTGATTTTGTTATTAAATATAGTATTTTCATCTTTTTAAAAATAACTTACCAATAGTTAACTTGCTCCATCTTTTTAAAAATGCACGATAATAATTAGGATAAACTCCTTTATATTTTTTAATAACATTTAATACTTTCAGGCTTTTTAATTTATCCCTTAAACAAATATTATCCGCATGCACTTTATATTTTACAAAAATATCAACAAAATTGAACACTTTTCCCCTCTGAGCTATTTTTAACCATAAATCATAATCTTCACCAACTTCCAATTTTTCATCATATCCACCCAATTTGATAGCCAAATCCTTTTTATACATTACTGTTGAATGTGTAATTGGGTTTTTGAATAAAAATTTATTTCTAATATCTTGATCGCTGGACGGATTTTTCACTCTTCCTATTTCATTATCATTTTCATCTACTTTTATAAAATTACCGCCAGTAAGAACATAATCACTTTTTTTCTCTAAAAAATCATATTGTTTCTGTAATTTATTATTGTCACACCAATAATCATCACTGTCCAAAACTGCTAAATATTGTCCAGCAGACTTTTGTAAAGCCAAATTTCTAGATTTAGAAATTCCTAAATTTTTATGATTTATACAATATTTTATCCTTTGATCTCGTTTTGAATACTGCTCAACTATATTCTTTGTATCATCGGTAGAGCCATCATCAATAATAATGAGTTCCCAGTCTATAAAACTTTGTTTCAAAACACTATCAATTGCTTTCGGTAAATATTTTGATCTGTTATATGTGATTAAATTAATACTTATTTTAGGACTTACCATAAAATTATTAACTAAATTCTTAACCAGCTATCCGGTAACAAATCATTGGTATTAATATCAGCTGCAACCAACCACTTACTGGGTGCTATCACAATTTTTTGATCATTTTGGTTAAGCCAAGCAGCCCACCAACTAAAGGTACTATTAGCAATGATCTGATGCTTACATAAACTCATAAGCATTAATTCTTCTACGCAATTTAAACTTGAACCAGAAACAAAAGTCATTGGATAATTAAATTCTAAATTACTCTTTGCCCAATCAATATCATCAGAAAATATGTACAGTTCAATATCATTAAATTTTTTTCTTATTTCGGCTACCGCTTTTTTATAATAATCGAGACCACAAACACCATTCCAATTCTTACAAGTTGTAATATAATCACCCCGACGAATATGTATTGAAACGGGTTGCTTGGCTTGCTCTATTTGTTTTTTAAACACAGAAGCCTCGGTAGAATATCCGTTTTTTAGAACAAAATCAGCCAGCAAAGTTTTTCTGATTGAATCAAAATATTTGTAACTCTGAAAATACCCATCTAAATATGTGTACCTTCTTTTTTTCAATAAACTGGGATGAAAACTATAATAATAGCTTCTATCTATACGACCACGAACTTTGGCTATGATTTTCCTTATATTTTCTTTTATTAATTCGCATTTAGATTTGCTTATATCTTTAGGGGTAATTTGAGTCAAATTAATATTAAATTTACTAATCTCCAGGTCTCTAGGTGTCTCACATTTCTGAATATTTGAAAACCAAGATAAATCAAACTTTAACTCTTCTCGCCAATCTAAAGAAAGACGCCTACCAAGAGCGTATTGAAACATCTGATTTCCTAAGCCTGCACTTAATTTTACAATCACCATATAAATTGATTACGACATTAAATTCAACATCTTTTCCTCTTTTTCTTTTGGAATAAATATTAAATTATCATAATGATATTTTTCTTGTGAAGCATGTTTTTTAAGACCACCAGCAAGAGTACACTCATAAGCTACAAAATTATTAGTAGCTAATATTTCAATAGATTTCTGACAATTATTTTTCCATTCATCATCGCCTGCAACCTCAATGCTAATCAGTGGACGTAATTCAGTCATCACATACTTCATGCCCTCTAATATTAAACTTTCTGCACCCTCAGCATCGATTTTCACAAATGTTGGCTTTAGGTTTTTTTCACGACAATAATTATCAAAAACAATTGCCTTTACTTTTATTGCATTATCATCCTTTTTTAAAAAATCCATTTCTTCGGATATTCGTCTTTTAAATCCATTAAAAGCACTATTTTTTGGACCATAATCAATAAATTCAATCTCCTTCTCTTCATTCAGCATGGCTCGATTATTAATCGAAACATTTTCAGCATGAGCCGTATTTTCTTTTAGAGATTCAAAGGTTCTGGGTGTGGGTTCAAAACTATGTACGGACCCACTTTCCCCTACCAAACGCGAGGTAAGAACGCTATAATACCCAACGTGGGCACCAATATCTATAAAACAATCGCCTTCCTTTAAAAAATTAATTAAAAAATTTGTTAAATTAGCTTCAAAAAAACCATAATAATATATTGCCTGGCCTTCTGGTAAATAATATGTCATTGGGTCTCCCCATAATGTTTTAGCCTTTATTTTATATGGATGGATCCTTGCTATTATTGCCATAATATAAAAAATAAAAGTTCGAATTGGATCTTTTAATAATCTTTTCAAACGACTATACTGTAAAACATACAGTTCATTATTTTTTAAAATTTTCTTTTTTAACTCCTCTCTGGCTTGTGGTGACATCATAATATTTATTTATTAATTATATTTATTAATTTTTGAGCACAAATTTTATTGGTAAAATTTTCTTTAACATATTCACGTGGGTGAAAATAATTCAAATTTTTTATGAAATAATCAATTTTTTCTCTATAATTATTTTTCTCAAAAAATATCCCGCAAGCATCATTTAAGTATGGAGCAGAAATAGACCCAGTAATCGTTTTTCCTATCTTCTTAAAAGTATAACTATCATTATTCCATACTAAAGTTGGAACATTGTTTGCCCAAGCCTCAAGAAGGGCAATGCCCTGACTTTCAACTTCTGAAAAATATATCATGAATGAAGACTTTTGTAACAAATTAAAGTATTCATCCATATCATATTTACCATAGTCAATTTTATTGACAGGTATATTTAATTCCTTTAAATATTTCTCAATTTTATCTGGTAATGTTGAATTTGGAACCTTATTATATAGAATACAAGAAAAGTTACACTCTACATCTAATAATTTTTTAGACAATGACACTCCGGCTGCCCAAATTCTTAATTTACTATTTAGATCCTTGTCGCCAAAAGAACTATAAAAATCTTTTGTCCAAGGCGATGGCGTTATGTATATATCAATATTTTTATCTTTTATAATACCTCCATAATCGTCAGGTGTGACCACTAAGGTAGGGCCGGCAATTAACTTCTTAATTTTCCCTCTACGTTTTAAATCAATAGCAAACTTCAAAGCACTTATGCTTCCCGTTACATAAATAATATCGTTCTCTAATATTTCCTCGCATTTTGGATTATACTTATACTTATAATTCAACTCATCTAGACCTAAAAGTAAACTTACTATTAAAGATTGGGGACCACGAACTTTTCTTAATAAAAAACGGCTAAAGTGCTTAATGTTATCTTTAGATAAAAAACAAGCTTTTGGAGATTTATCAAGAATAATCAACCCCATAAAATCAAAATTATTTGTTCTTCTTTACTTGTTCATTAATCCAATTATATGTTTTTCCTATACCAACACTTAATGACTCGGTTGGTTCCCATCCCAACTTTTCCTTTATTAAAGCATTATCAGATGTTCTACCACGAACCCCCAATGGGCCTTCAATGTGCTTAATATTTAATTTCTTACCAGCAACATTCATTACTGTTTCAGCTAATCCATTTATTGAAACCATTTCCTTTGATCCAATATTCATAGGTCCTCTAAAGTCTGAATCCATAAATCTTCGTACAGCTTCAAGACACTCGTCTATATATAAGAATGATCGCGTTTGTTCACCATCTCCCCAAATCTCAATTGTTCCACCTTCCTCTGTTTCTGCCACTTTTCGACATAATGCTGCTGGAGCTTTTTCCTTCCCGTTATTCCATGTTCCTTCTGTACCAAAAATATTATGAAATCTAGCTACCCTAACATCAACACCATAATTTCTGTGGTAAGAAAAATACATCCTCTCACTAAATAGTTTTTCCCAGCCATACTCACTATCTGGTGCAGCCGGATAAGCAGAATCTTCTGAGAGTTTAGGATTAAGTGGATCCATTTGATTATATTCGGGATAAATACAAGCAGATGAAGAATAAAATATTTTCTTTACTCCTACTTTCTGTCCACGATACATTACATTCAAATTACACATAGCCGAATTATGCATCACATCAGCATCATGTTCACCGGTAAAAATATATCCAGCTCCTCCCATGTCAGCTGCTAATTGATAAACTTCATCAAAAGGCATATCTATTACTTTTTCGACTAAGGCAGGATCACGCAAATCTCCCAGGACAAAATCATCAGCTTCTGTTTTAAAAAATTCGTGTTCTTTAATATCTACACCTCTTACCCAAAATCCTTCTTTTTTTAATTTTTTTACTAAGTGACCACCAATAAAACCACCAGCGCCACACACTAAAGCGGTTTTTTTACTTAAATTTTCTTCAATCATATTTTTAAAATAATATAAAATGTACTTAATTTTATCAATTTTAGGCTAATTTGTCAATAAAATTATATAGACAAATATTCCCCTTTATGTAATATTTGATTAATTTTAAATTTGTTAATTTCTTCATCGCTAACTTCATCTATTTTAATAGGAATTGAATGTCTTTTGAATAAAACGCTATTTTCCAATTTTAAACGCCATTTACTACCTGCACTCAAACCACTACCATCTACCCTAAATTCTCCAGCATTTTCCTTTGATAATGAAAATTTATTAGATATTTTAGCTGCCCTCACGCACCAATCAAAATCTCCACCTATTCTAAACTGCTCATCAAAGGGACCAACTTTATGATAAAAATCTTTAGAAAAAAGAAAAAACGGCCCACAATGCATTCCGGTCGTAAATTTCTTACGATCGAAAACCTCCGGAATTATCTGTCTCTTTTTTACAAGAAAACTAAAACCAAACAAATTGAAATACCGTTTTATGGTAAATGGGAAATATACGACACCAGCCCCGGCTTCCAATAACTTCACCCCATCTAACAACGCCTCTGAATATCGAACGTCATCTGCATTCCAAAAACCAATGGCATTACCTTGTGCCATTTCAACTCCACGATTCCAAGTAGCATATAATGGTTCACGTGGCACTGATACATATTTAAACCATTCTTTGTCTTTCAAACTTTTAAAAGCATTGTTTTCTTCCTCTGATGGATCATTAGCAATCACAATGAATTCAAAGTCAATACTTTTTTGCAAAATAAGTCCGGCCGCCAATAAATGATCGGCAATTTTTTTAACATACTTTTCTGATTTATAGAGGGATGTTATTATTGTTAGCATAATTTTTTATTTAATTTCTTTTAAAATTTTTTCTTTCCCATTTTTAATAAAATCAGACTCAATTGACTGTAAGTCAATCCCCTGTTCAATCTCATATAATTTTGCATAAGTCATCATCCTAAAATTTGCATAGGACAAAGCCATTATTAATCCTCTTACTCCACACTTAAATGAATATTTATAGTACAAAACAAAATATCTCAGCATAGCAGCAAGCATTAACCACGTACGAAACTTAACACCTCTTTTAAATTTACTCTGAGCTTCTTCATTAGCATAACGTAAATGATTAAATACAAATTTATCTAAATCATACAAACTATAATGACGAGCTGCATACTTATCACAAGATGGCAGTGTAATTATTTCCTTTTTTTCACCAGTAAATTTTCCCATACCATGGATAATATTATTAGAAAAATCTACATAATCTATCATAAAAAACATTGGATTATAACTTTTTAACATTGGATATTTCATCATGCCATAAAGATAAGAATATAATGGCACTCTTATATATTTATATTTTTTCTCCTTAACTATTTGAAAAACCTTATCCAGTAACGTTTTTGGCAACATGTTATCAGCAAAACCACAATAAATCCAATCTGTTTTAATCTTAGTCTTAATAAATTCAAAATTCTCCTCTGTTTCTGATTGCTGACCATCACTTGGAGGCCTCGAAAAAAATTTAGCTCCTAAACTTTCAGTTATCTCTTTTGTTTTATCAGTGCTCCCTCCATCAAAAATACAAACATCACCATACTTGATAAAATTTTTAATTACGTATGAAATTCTTTTTTCTTCATTATATGTAAAAATTACGAAGGTAATATTGTTCATAAAATTATTATCTTATACTTTTAAGAATGTATTTTTTTAAATCTCTAATAACTACTATCATTTTGTTAGGAATAAAATATATTAAAGTGGTAAAAAATAGGCGTACGATACCAGCTTTTCTAAGATTTTTATAAATAAATCTAAGATTTTTAATATCGCATTTTAAACCATGTCCTTTAGCTCTAAGTAAAATTATTAAAATACGTTTATTATTCTCTATCAATTCTCTTGTGAGTCGTGTTTTATCGTAGCCAAAACCTATCATCTTTTCCGTCACATTATTTGAATTAATAAAGGTAGAAAGTTCAGCACCATTTTCAACCCAAGCACAATCCTGCCTTACAACCATTAAAGGATATGATAAATGTACCATGGGCAGAGAAGACTTCACCATCATTTTTAGTGCTATTTCATAATATGACCAGCCATAACCATAATCACTTCTATCCATACTTAACCAAAGATCACGATCAAAAATAGTTGTACATAATATACCAACACAATAACCTTTCTGAAAAAATTTATCATGAGAAGTAAATGAAGATAACATGCTTCCGTTTATATCATTTTTTCTTTCAGAAACATTGTCATCTTTATTAAAAGGTTTAGAATCTACTGTTAATAAAGAAACTGTATTTTTATTAAGAAAATTAACAACAAAATCTATCCCACCATTGACAATAAAATCATCATCGCCAATTAACCAACCATATCTCCCTTTTGATTTTTCAACAACATTAATATAGTTTCTATCAATGCCAATGTTTTCAGAATTACGAAAATATCTAATGTTTTTATACTTCTTTTGATAAAGATCTATAATATCTTTAGTATTATCTGTGCTGGCATTATCGGAAACAACAATTTCAATCTTTTCTAAAAGATCCGGATTGTGTTCAAGCTGCAATGTGATCGCTGCCAAGCAGTCACTCAAATAATGAGCTCGACAATAAGTCGGAATACAAATACTTAGTAATGGTTTAAGCATACTTACAGTAAATAACTTTCTATGGATCGTCTAAATCCATCTTTAATAAAATATTTTGGCTCCCATCCTAATTTTTTAATCCTTGAAATATCTGGATAATAGCTAGTCACTCTGGTTTTCAAATACCCATTCTCATTAGGATCCTCTTTTTTAATCACTTTAAGATTAAATTCTGGAAATAATTTAACTAGGGTATTAGCCAATTCTATTATTTTAACAACCGCCTTATCATTTCCTATATTATAAGCCGTACCGGGAGTACCTTTTAATAATACTGTAAAAAATCCGGCTACAGCGTCAGCTAAATAACAAAAGGCTCTTTCGGTTTCACCATTGCTTTTCATAATTATATCTCGTTTATTTACAATATCAAAAATAAAATCAGCAAACACTCGACCGTCATTGGGAGATAATCCATAACCGTATGTATGAAAAAGTCTAATTATTTTTATAGGAATATTATATTGATGAAACCAACTTATACACATAGTTTCACCCATTCTTTTACTTTCAGCATAACAGGATCTTAAATCATTAATATTAATGTAACCATAGCTATCCTCTTTGATTGGAATCTGATCAGTATTCACCTCACCATAAATCTCGCCCGTGCTAAAAAATAAGAACCCCTCTACTTTATGTTGTCTTGCCATCTCCAACAAATGATATGTACCTATAATATTAGGCAATAAAGTCCCAACGGGATCCTTGCTATAATAAACCGGACTAGCTTGACTTGCCGCATGAATAATAAAATCAATTTTTTTTTCTAATTTGAAAGGCAAATTAATATCTTGAATAATAATTTCCAAATTATCATCACTCAAATAATTTTCAAAACGCTTAAATGCTTTATCTTTATTTCTTGATACAGCAAATATATGACATTTATTTTTAAATTTATTTTTATTTAAAAATAAAATTGTTTCTACAATATAAGACGCTACCATCCCATTCGCACCAGAAATTAATATGGATTTACCTTCTAACTTTTCCCAAGGCAAATCACAATTTGTTATGTGCATGAAATCTGCCTTAATTTTTTCATAATAATTACTCATATTTATTTATTTATCAAATTAATATCACACGTTTCGTTCTTAGAACTATTACTCTCGAGTAGAGCCATATCTGCCATACTTTTGTCTACAACTTTATATTTATTTTCTATAATCTTATTTACCTCATTATCATAAAAAAAATAATTATTGCGTGGATAAATAAATAGCTTATAATCCGTATTACACTTCAAAAAATTAACTAGATATGACAATTCGCGTTTAAAAAAAACGTCAGTTGACGATGGCAAATCTAAAGCTGATCGCGTATTTGATTCACTATAAAAGATACCATCATAAAAATTCTGTGATAAAATAATCACACTTTCTCCCTTCACTGTATGTTTCTTTATAAAATCAACATTCTTTGTAACAAGTGTCTCTGATCTGTACAAAATGCCAACGATACGAGTTTCTACCCATGAATAATACTTCCCTGAATTATAAATAAGATTAATTGGTGAAGAAAAAAGGAAAAAGAAAATCATTAAAAATAAAATACCATAACCATAAGACTTACGATTTGTGATAAAATATTCATATATAACTTCAGATTGAATTGTTAATAACGCGATAACAGAAAATAATGGGCTATAAAATGTCATATCATGGGATCTTCCTTCATAGTAACTAAATAAGCCAAAACCCATAACTGACAAAAAGAAAATTATAAAATTACTTGATTTCTTCTCTTCTTTATCCCACCAACCTCTTATGGCCATAAACAAACCAGACAATAAAACTATACCGCCTACTATCCAAATATGAGGAAATGGCATCGGTATCATGAAAAAGCCTGATAAAAACATTTTTTGATATTGAAAAACTAAAGACAAATCAGGCAAATGACCGCTTATAAAATAAGTATACAATCCAAAACAAACAAAGCATATGGCTAATGCAAATAACCCAACAATAATATGCTTAAATGCATTTACTAAAGCTATTTTTTTATTTTGAGTGTACAACTCACCATATAATAAAGTTAAAATCCAAGAAAAATATACTATGAGCCCAGAATCAAGATTCCAAAGTATTGATGTAGCAGCCAATAAATGAATCACATAGTATAGTAATTTTTTCTTACCACTTGCATAGTAAGCAACTAATAATAAAATTAAACTTGGAAATAACATTCTAACAGGAAAATACTGAAAATATGGATAAATGTCAGTGCCTTTCTCTAAAAAATAAAAAATAATCGTTGAAAAACCAATTAACAATATTATCTTATTTTTAACTACCTTTTTAAGAAATAAAAATAGAAATAAATAACTTGATGCCAACAATAAACCCATTACCGTTGTGAAAGACAAGACACTCGAACCAATTACATGAAGGACTCCTTTCAAAAATACTGGAAATAATCCATACAAACCTGTTAAATTAACCAACATTATTTTTCCGACCATCACTTGCGATATTGGATAATAAATAGGATTTAAATGAAAAAAATCTGTAGTAGCACTAAAAGGAAAGATATTTATTAATAGAGTAATGATAATTAAAATTCCACAAAAGAAATAAGTAAAATACTTAATATATTTTTCATATTTTTTTAGATTACACGAAAGCATAAAATAGACACCGAGCGGAAATAATAAAAGACTGTATAAATATTTACCTGCTGAATTAAAAGAAATACTGTTTTTTACATATAAAAAATCACTGACTGCTAAACCAGCATAGGTTATGGCAAATATTGCTAGAGGAAATACAATACTGAAAATATAATAAAAACGATTTATATTTCTTTCTGCTATCTTATTAATAAATTTTTTAATAAATATATATGAAGTTAACAATAAAAATGGACTCAGTAGAATACTAAAAACAAATTGTACCCTCTCAACCGGCTTCGGTAAAAACGCGGGCAACATACTAATAAGATAGATCTTTGATGCTTCAGTAAGTATTTTCGCTATATCTGGTTTATAAAAAATTAATACTAAAATATTGAAAATAAACAATAAAAAAATAGTTAATACCAAAGTCATTCCATAAATTAAAAAGAATCTACGATGATTTAATTTCGTTTCATCACTTTGCATGTTACTCGTTTTCTTGATACATACTAATACCATGCTAACTATTATACACATTATTAATGCCAAAAAAGATAATTTGATACTTCCAAACATCGACTGTTTAATCAACTTTTCACTGCCATTTAAATTTATGCTAGAAAATATAGTTCTTGCAATAGGAATATTCAATGGATTTGATTTAATTTCTGCTGGCCCTTCATATATTATATAATCTGATTTCCCCTTAGCATCATACAGGTACAAATCCTCACTATTAATTTCTAATTTTTTCCACTCATCCAAAAATTTATCTTTTGGGTATATAAATTTTTTATCACCGAGAACAACGCTTACGATGGACATCTTTTCCAACTGTTCCTTTTGAAAACCAATCATTATTTTTTGTACAAAAGTTTTGGCAGGATTATTCCATTCATCTTGATGTCCAGGTACTTGGGCTAAATTAACAGTATTTCCAGCACGTGACAATTTTGATAAAACTTTAACTGAAAGTAATGACTCTTTATCCAAACCTTCAATTTTAATAGATAATGGATCTAAAATATCTCGGCTAGTAACACCGGAAATCATGTTGCCCATCCAAATTACCATGAATATAAAAATAAATGACAACAAAAAAACTAATATATTACTTTTAATAAAATTTGCTGTTTCTTTTATTCTTGAAATTAAATAACCAGAAAACATAATAAATAATATAATATTTAATTTATTTACCAAATCTTAGTTTTAACAATGTTATAACGTATGTTAATATAAATACAAACAAATTTCTTTTTGTATTGCCAAACATTCTTTTTTTAAATAGAAAGGGAAGCTCTTTTATCCTTAAACTATCTTTTTCCTTTTTTAGTTTAAATAATATCTCTTCCACAATATCAAAATTATTACAATATAATTTCAAATTTTTTAAATCAGATGTTATATATAATTTAAAGCTATTAGAAACATCCTTACATTTAATACTCAAAATCAAAGAATATAAAAAATTAACAATAAAACTCATGAGAATCAATACTTTACTATTATCCGTACCTCCTCCTTTTATATATCTAGAAGCAACAACAACATCTTGACCTTCTTTATTATTATATAATTGTTTTATGAATTCGGGATCATGAGATCCATCGGCATCCATAAAAACAGTATGTTTACTATTCACTCTATTTATACCAGTTCTTATTGCATCTCCATAATAATTATTATCACCAATTCTATTTATATAAATAACACCGTTTTCTTCACAAATCTTTTTAGTATTATCCATAGATTCATTTGTATCCACAATTAAAATTTCATGACTAACTCCCATATCCTGAAGAACACCTTTGAGACGCGGTAGAATGACTTTTAAATTTTCCTCCTCTTTGTAGGCAGGAATAATAACGCTCAACTCTTTATTTTCCATATAATTTTTTTATTTTTTACTAATCCAATCCAACATTTTTTTAATACCGTCTTGTGAATTGACTTTAGGACTCCATCCAAGCAATTTCTCGGCTTTACTTATATCAGCTATAAAAACCTTTTGATCACTCACACGTGGCGGTAATTTTATATAATTTAAGTTAATATTTAATTCTTTTTCTAAAATATCAAAAAGTTCTAGTAAAGAAAGACTATTCTTTACACCACCACCAATATTAAATGCCTCACCAGCAACACTATTTGCTTTTGCTGCCGCTAAAAAATATAAACTTACCATATCATCGGAATGCAATACGTCTCGTACTTGTTTACCATTTCCTGAAATAGTAAAAGGTTCACCTATATCTCCATTTTTTGTTTTAAATGCTTGTTCACAAAACCAACCTGTCCACCCCTGATCAAAAGTAGAAAATTGTCTACCACCATACATAGAGGAATGCCTAAAAACAATTGTTTTTAAATTAAAAATACGTTTAAAATCTAACATATATTGATCGGCCGAACCCTTGGAACAACCATAGGGTGAAGAAAAATCAAGCAAAGTTTTTTCTGTTAATCCAGAAGGAAAATCCGGCATTTCATATCTTTTTTCTTTTTCTGTATATTCAAGGTATTCTAAATCACCATACACCTTATTTGTTGATGAATAAATCACTACTGAATCTGGAGAAAATTTTCTAACAGAATCAAGTAAATTAAAAGTGCCCAATGCGTTTATCTCAAAATCTTTTCTAGGATTTTGAATTGAAGTTGTCATAGCTACTTGGCCAGCCAGATGAAAAATGACTTCGGGCTTTTCTTCAGCTACGACTAATTCAACATCATTACGATTTCGTATATCACCTGATACAAATTTAAATTTACCCAAACCATTTAACCAATCTAAATTTTTCTCAGAACCAAAACGAGAAAGATTGTCAAAAATAATTAATTCATCTCCTTTTTTTATAACTTCTTGAGCTAAGTTAGACCCAAGAAAACCGCAACCACCTGTTATTAAATATTTCATATTTTATTTTTTACATTTTTTAACTCCTCCGCAATCATTTTTTTCAAACCATCTTCTAAAGAGTAATTAATTTTCCACCCTAATTTTTTAATCTGTGTGACATCAGCTACGCATTCCATCTGTTCATTTTCTCTATATGGCAAAGCTCCAAAATTTAAAAAAGTGTTTTTATTATTCGTCAATTTTTTCATCATTACAACGAAATTTTTAATAGAAATTTCTGTCTCACTTCCTATTTCAAATTCATAAAAATTATTTTCAAGATTTTTTGAATGCTCAATTATGGTTAAAAATGCGTTCGCCACATCATCAATATAAATAAAATCTCTTTTTTGTTCTCCTTCGGTTAAATCAATATTATCAATCCGATTTATTAATTTATCTAATATGAACGAAACAAATTTTGTTTTATCATCTCCGGGACCATAAAAATGTTCTAGAGCTATATTAATACAAATTATATCTTTTTTATAACTAATCAACCAATCGTCAAATTGTTTTTTTGAGAGAGAATAATGACTTACTCTTTTATCTAAAATTGTATCCGTATTTATAAAACATTTGACTCCATGCTTTGTTCCAAACTCTAACAGTTTAACTGGTAAAATTAGATTAGCTTCAATGACTTGGAGACGACTAATATTTTTTCTACCATAATCAGTAGCGCAATGGATAACCATATCTACCTTATTTTCTAAAAAAACCTGTTCGATATCAATTTCATCTAGATTATATGATATTACTCTATCTAAATACTCTTCAATTCTAAAGGTATTAGAAAATGACCTTTTTAAAATAATAATTTTGTCATATTTATCAATTATAGCCTTCAATATATTGCTCCCTAAATACCCGGTGGCACCGGTGAATAATAATGTCTTCATAAATTATTTAAAAAATCGTCAAAACAGGTTTTTACATAATCTAACATTTCCTTACTTAAACCTGGATAAACCCCAATCCAAAAAGTATTATTCATAATTAAATCTGTGTTTTTCAAATCTCCAACAACGCGATACTCAATATCATTCTCGACAAAATATGGTTGTTTAAGTAGATTACCAGCAAATAAATAACGGGTTCCAATATTTTCATTTTGCAAATGTTCAACAATATCATTACGTTTAAAAGGAGCGTCTTCTTTTACTGTTAATAAGAAACCAAACCAGCTTGGATCAGCATTTTCTTGCCACCGTGGTAAAACAAAATACTGTTCATATTTTTTTAGTGCCTCATATAATATTTTAAAATTTTCTTTACGTTTTTCTACAAACCCATCTAGCTTTTTTATTTGGGCCAAAGCCAATGCGGCCTGCATATCGGTTATTTTTAAATTATAACCAATCTCGGAATAAACGTATTTATGATCATAGCCAAATGGTAAATCGCCTAATTGCCAACCAAAACGCATCCCGCACGTGTTATCTTGCCCTGTCTTACAATAACAATCTCGACCCCAATCACGCACAGAACGCACTACTCTATCCAATACACTGTCATTGGTAAATACTGCTCCCCCTTCACCCATAGTAATGTGATGAGCAGGATAGAAACTACAAGTGGCTATATGTCCAAAAGTACCAGTTTTTGTACCATTATATAATGAACCTAAAGCATCACAATTATCTTCAATTAACCAAAAATCTTTTTCTTTACACAATTTTGTTATTTCATCTAGATCAAAAGGATTACCCAAGGTATGAGCTATCATAATAGCTCGTGTTTTAGAAGTAACAGCTTTTTTAATTTGTTCTATATTAGCATTATATGTTCCCAAATCGACATCAACAAAAACTGGTACTAAATTATTTTGAATTATTGGATTAACAGTTGAAGGAAAACCAGCCGCCACAGTAATAACCTCATCACCCGGCTTTAATCTTTTGTTGTTTAATTTTTTTGACATCAAAGCTGTCACCGCTAACAAGTTGGCTGAGGAACCAGAATTTGTCAACGACGTATGTTTTACTCCTAACCACCTGCTTAATTTTTTTTCAAATTCATCGCTAAAACGCCCCTCGGTCCACCAACCATCTAGAACAGCTTCAACCATTCTATATATTTCCTGCTCATCAAAAATCTTACCAGATACAGGTATATGACTTTCACCTGGAATGAACTTTTCATTCCTGAACTTTTCATTATATATCTTCTTTAATATTTGTTGTAATTCTTCATTCATAATATTAATATATCACTAATTATAACGCTTTTTTAATAATTTAATACATCAATCATATCATCAATTTTCTAATAATGCACCCTTATTCATTTTATTTATATTGCTATTATACCAATCATATAATTCTTGAACAGACTTATCTATTGGAGTAAACTCAAGATCCTTCACTTCTTCTATCAACCTTGTATTATCACCAGTATATTCTTTATTTAATCCCTTTTTAGCTATTCTTATTTCCAAATCCTTACTTGAATAATTACGAATTTTATTAGCTAAACTCAATAAATCAACTTTTTGCCCGGTACAAACGTTGTAATGATTATATTTTAATCTATCATTTTTAATAAAAAAATCTAATATTTTTACTAAATCATTTACATATAAATAGTCAAAATATGTATTTTGATTTATGGTCAATGGTAAATCAAACATTGCTTTACAAATATTATTAGAGATAAATCTAGTTTGATAATCTTCATGCTTGCCATATACCCCAAAAAATCTTAAGTGGGTAATAAAGTTGTTACACTCCGCATATTTGCCCATTGTATATTTACTAAGACTATACTCATCCACTGGAACTCTCTCTCCAAAATTATCTTCCTTAATTTTAAATATATTTCTACTCTTATCATATTCTGCTCCAGATCCCGCCACTATCATCCGAGTAAAATATTTTTTTGCTGAACACAAATTGTAAAACATTATTAAATTTTTTCGTAATATATCATTCTGATCTTTTATTCTTCTATTACCACCCACGGTAGCTAGATGAATTATAATATTAGGTCGATTATCCATTAAATATTGCTGAACAGAAAAAAAATCTACTAAATCCAATTCTCTTCGATCAGGATATAAAAAATTATACTTATCTCCCAATATTTCCAAAACATTCTTCCCGATAAAACCACTACCACCAGTTAATAAAATTTTTATTTTAGACATAAACATTAATAATTTTTAATAATTTTTTCTATTGCTTCTGCTGAAATTCCTGCAGCGTTTCGCATATAATCTTGTTTTCCTGTAAGATTAAAGTATTTATCTTGAATACCTAATTTAACCAATTCTATATTAATATTGTTCTGCGCAATAATATCGGCAATGGTTGAACCTAGTCCACCAATAACATTGTGTTCCTCAATACTAAAAACATATTGCTTATCCTTTAAAATATCTAATACTTCATTTTCATTAAGTGGTTTAATAAATGGCATACTATACAAAGATACGGGGCAATCTTTTTTTAATAGAGATAAAGTTGCTACATAGGCCTCACTTACTATATTGCCTGTCGCAAAAATTACCTTCTTACTCTTTTTATTAATAATTTGTAAAGGATCACCAATGTCCACTCCATCAAAATTCCTCTCCAAAATATTGTCTTCTCCCCCGCGATTCAAACGAATATAACTCGGACCTCCAATATGTAATGCTTTATTAAAAATAAATTTTGCTTCGAGAGGATCAGCTGGACTAAATACTTTCATATTTGGTAAGGATTTCATAATAGTAATATCCTCTAAAGCATAGTGGGTTATACCAAGCGTACCATAAGCAAAACCACCTCCAACGCCTATAATAGTTACGTCTAAATTATGATAGCACAGATCAACACGTATTTGTTCAAAACAACGCATAGTGGCAAAAGGCGCAATAGTATAAACAAAAACCTTTTTTCCACTAAGTGCCAAGCCTGCAGCCACTCCAATCATATTTTGTTCAGCAATGCCAGTATTAATAAACTGATGAGGTAATTTTAACATAAAATCTTCCATTACAGAATATCCTAAATCAGCGGTCATTAAAATAATGTTTGGATTATTTTTTGCTTGTTCTAAGATGCAATCAATTATAGTGTTCCTCATAAAAAATTATTAATTTCTTGAATTGCTATTGCGTGTTGTTCTGTGTTTGGAGTCTTATAGTGCCAATCAACACTATCTTCCATAAAAGAAACCCCTTTGCCCTTAATTGTCTTAGCAATAATGACTTTTGGTTTCAAACTACGTTTAGATTCAAGAGCTTTAATCATCTCTTTAAAATCGTGTCCATCCACTTCACATGCATCCCAACCAAATGATTGCCAACGTTCAACTAAATTATTTTGATTAATAATTTTCTCAGAAACGCCCATGCCCTGTTGTTTATTAAAATCAACTATGACTGTTAAATTATTTAATTTATTTTGTGCTCCAAACATTACTGCTTCCCAAACTGAGCCTTCATTACATTCTCCATCACCTAAAAGACAATAATACTTCCTATTATTCCCCTCTTTTTTTCCTGCCCAAGCTAAACCAGATATAATGGGTAAACCATGACCTAAAGAACCAGTGGATATTTCTATTCCTGGTACGCTACCCTTTGTAACATGACCGGCTAACTTGGAACCGTCTTGACCATATTTAGCTAGTTGACCATGATCAAAGAAACCAGCCTTAGCTAAAATAGCATACAAAGCAACAACTGCATGACCTTTGCTAAGAATAAATATATCTCTACTTTTATTATATGGATCATTCGGACTAATCTTCAATATCGAAAAATATAGTACTGTCAATATATCAACAATACTAAAACAAGAACCTATATGAGCACTTTTAGCTCTAATAATTGCTTCTAAAATATCTAATCTAATTTCCTTAGAAATTGTCTTGAGACTATCAATTGTCATAATAAAATATAAATATGTTTTGGATTCAATTTTTTAAATTATTTATAAATATCTCTATTTTTTTCATCCGATAAATACTTATCCTTCAACGATTTTAACTCAATCATCTTTTCTTCACTCAAATATGGAAACTGAGTATCTAATGACTCCCCATACCGAACTTTTGGTTCTAATTTTGATTCTGAGCTCAAGACTACTTCAACAATTAAAGAATTCTTTGTCTCAAAGATATTAAGTAAGTCCTTTTCACTTGAATCATCTTTAATTAATAAATATTCTAAACCATAAGCTTCGGATATTTTTTTAATACTAGGACAAGAATAACCTATAACGGTTGACTGATGAACGCCTTCAAAATATTCGTCCTGGAAACCACGAACTAATCCAAGAGAGTTATTGTTAAAAATAATGATTTTAATCGGTAAATTATTTTTCTTAATAGTTTCTAATTCTTGAATATTAATTTGAAAACCACCATCACCACAGACAGCTATAACACAAGCCTCTTTATCAGCACAAAAAGCCCCAATAGCCGTAGGTATAGAAAAGCCCATAGCCCCCATACCACCACTAAATAATATCTTCTGTCCATTTTTTACTTTCCAAGATTGTGCAAGCCACATCTGATTTTGACCAACATCCCCCACTACAATTGTATGCTCTGGTGATAAATTTGATAATTTATTTAATAAATTATTAGCAACACACTTTTCATCATAAAATAATCCAGAATCAAATTGTATTTTTATCTCCTCGACAAAGTCAGTCCAACCCTTTTTCGATGGCATACTAAAATTGGACAAGGCTTCAAAAAAAAGATTTAAATCCGATTTAATAAACAAATATCTATCAAGATCTTCTTTCTTTGAATAAACATCAATATCTATATGTATTATTTCTTTATTCTCAATAAACTTTCCCCAATCACCTGTTTGCCGTAAATCCAAACGAGAACCTAAAGCAATTACTAAGTCGGAATTAGCCATTGCAATATTAGCACTTCGATTACCATATGTTCCTATAAAACCTAAGAAACAACTATCATCAAACGGAATAACATCTAACCCCATAAGAGAACACACAACTGGAATATTGTTGCTTTCTGCAAAAAATTTTAATTGTTCTTGTGTTTTTGATAATTTTATTCCATTACCAACCACAATTACAGGACGCTTGGATTTAGTCAACATTTCTTTTGCCTTTGCTATTAAGCTATCTAGCTGATGATCTGTCTCACTTGGTATTTTTAATTTTTTGTGTTCTTCCGAACCAATGAAACTGACTAAGTCATCTGGATCCACGTCTTTAGTTTGGATATCAAAGGGTATATCTAATAGTACTGGACCTGGTCGTCCGTCTTTCATTATAAATAATGCCTTTTCTAATTCATATTTAATCGTCCTTTCGTCTAATATAATTTTAGAATACTTTGTAATGGGCTCAACAATAGAGACAATGTCCATTTCTTGAAAACCATTTTGTCTTGTTTTATGTTCTTTTTTCAGATCGGCGATATTAACTTGACCAGTAATAAAAAGGGTGCTGGTTGAATCAAAATAACAACTACCTATGGCAGTGATGAGATTAGTTGCCCCAGGACCGCTGGTAGCCAAAGCCACACCAAAATTACCGCTAATTCGAGAATAACCTTCAGCAGCAAAACCAGAAGCTTGCTCATGTCTTGTTGGAAAACAATTAATACCATCCTCTTTATAAATAGAATCTTCTATGTTAATTACCATCCCACCAGTAAAATCAAAAACAACATCAATAGTATTCATTTTCAAAAATTTAACTATAAAATCAGAACATTTCATACAAATTATATTACGTTTTTTCTATACCAATTATATGTTTCTTTAATGCTTTCCTCAAAACTATTTTTCGCTTTCCAGCCTAATATTTTTTCAGCTTTTGTATAATTTAAACTTTGAGCAGGAATTTCATTCTTCTGATTATTAGCTATTTTAAAATTTACCTTTTCTCCCAATGTTTCTCCTATTTTTTCAATCAGATCTAAAACAGAAAAATTATAACCGGTACTAAAATTAAAGGCTTGCCCTTTGGATTTATTAATTTGCTCAGCTAATTGAATATACCCATCTACCACATCCTTTACGTATACATAGTCACGTACAAAAGTACCATCACTTCGCAATTCCAAAATATCATTCTCCAAAACTGCCTTCATGATACCAGGAATTATCCTATTCATATTTAAATCTCCTGGACCATAAATATTGCCAAAACGACTAACTGTAACAGGTAACTTATAGGTGTTATGATAAGCCAATGAAATTAAATCCGTACAAGATTTTGAGACATCATAAGGATGATCGCCAGCTAAAGAATTATCCTCCATCGCATCAACGCAATCCTTGCCATAAGCTTTGTCGCTTGAGGCTACTACTAAGGCTTTAACTCTTGGGGACATTCTGACCGCTTCTAAAATATTTACTGTACCCATAATATTAGTACTAATCACTTCATAAGGATTAACTAAAGCAGTTGGTACAATAGCTTGAGCGCCTATATGGAAAATGTAATCTACCTCATATTTGGTTACTATATTTATTACTCTTTCCTTATCATTTAAATCACCATAAGCACAAACTACGCTTTTATTTAATTTATTTAAATAAAAATATGAACTCGGATCACAACTTCTGACTAAACACACAATTTTAGATGGCTTTAATAATAAAAGCGATTCCACTAAATGAGACCCTACCAAACCAGTAGCACCTGTCACTAATATATTTTTATTTGTTAAATTAGACATATAAATTATTTACTATTAAACTTTTTATATTAATTCCAAACTTTCCAAAAAGGATTATTTTTCCATAATTCATTTAACTCTTCTACTTCTTTATATGTATCCATACATTTCCAACTATTTAGATGTTCGTATACAGATAAATCATCTTTCTTAGATAACGTAAGAAATACGTGTTCTATCATACTATCTTTTTCCAAAATATCAAAAACCTTAGGACTAAACACCATAAAACCACCATTAATATAATCCTTTATATAATCATCAGTATCGTCACTAATTTTATACTGAAAAAAGCTTTTTAATTTTTTAGTAGAATGATTAATGTCTAAAATCCCAAAACGATTATTGGGTCGCACAGCCGTAATGGTACCAATAGTTTTTTGTTGATGATGAAAATCAATAAGCTCATTAATATCAATATCACCAACACCATCTCCATATGTCACCATAAAATCTCCACTAATATGATCCCTAACCCTTCTAATCCTCTCGCCTGTCAAACTATCAGCTCCTGTTTCCACAAAAGTTATTTTAAAGTCATCACATTCATTATTGTGAAAAGTTAAGGCTCCGGATTTAGTTTCAAGAGTAAAGTTATTCACCAATGTCCTCTCATGTAAAAAATAATCTTTAATCATATCTCCTTTGTAACCCAATGCTAATATAAATTCATTGTGTCCATAATGAGCATAGATTTTCATTATATGCCACAAAATTGGCTTACCGCCCACCATTACCAATGGTTTTGGCTTAAACTCAGTTTCTTCCTTCATACGTGTACCAGTTCCTCCACAAAGTATTATTGTTTTCATATTTTTATAATAGATAACTTTCTTTTTATTAAATAATTAAATCTTTTTATTAAAATCATAAATCGAATTATAGCCCTATTTACCACAAAAAGCAGTTTCGTTTTATTATGCAATGAATTTATCTTTAAATTCTCTAAAAATAAATAATTTAATCGTATTTTACAAACACCGTGGTCTGGAAGAACATCTTTAATCCATGCATAAAAATAAAGAGGTTGAACGACAATGTTATCATAATAATATATTCTAAAAAATATATTAACTAGGGTCAAATCATGACGAAAAATCTCACAATCTCTCACGAATATATTACTATCTTTCCCCTTATTTCTCCATTTATCTTTTAAAGAAAACCCAAGGGTTAATCCAGAACAAGCCGCATTATAAATTTTTTTAAATATCTCTGTTATTTGGAAAGAATTCTTGAAACCAATAACCCCCGCATCAAGTGTTGTAAAGGAATCATATTTATCTCCTAAATCTAAAAATGATTTATAACTTCTGGGTACAATTGATTCAAAACATTTCCCTTGATCAACTAATAATATATCATCCTTTTCAATAATTGAAAAAATTTCTTCTAAGGGTTTCGACACTTGACAGCCTGCATCAAGATAAAAATTCAAACGCGCCATCGGATGAGCAAAAATATATGTTTTCCATGTATAACAACTTCGCCAATGACCACAAAAATGTGGCATATCCAGGACTTTAACATTTTCAATTAATCCAATTTCTCTGCGAAAATTTGATAATAAGCCTAAATCATAGACAAAAATAGTTGGATGAAGAGGATATGTCGCTTTTATCGAAGTTAATAAGTTTATTACCGAAGGGAAATACTTATTTGAACAAGCTGTAATTATTGCACGTTCCATACATTATTTTTTTATTCCTATATAAATATATGTTCCTCCTCTATGATCTGGACTACGACCTTCTTGGCGGAGTAAAATTTTATGTAAACGAATTGAAAATTTTGGACAAAACACACTATCTAAAAATTCTTGATCAACATTAATTGGATGACCCTCTTCGTTAATTATATGTTCCTTTTTCCAATCCTCTTCAACAGTCAAATCTTGACCAAAAATTAAATAACCACCGGGTTTAAGAACTCTAATTAATTCCGACAAGCATTTTTCTGCATCTTCAACGTGATCAAGAACATTAATACAAATAGCCAATTCAAAGAAATTATCAGGGTAATTTATATTCTCAGCTTTTCCTTGAGACGCTTTAATTTTCTCTAATCGTGACTTTTTTGATATCCAAGTCATTTTAAATTTCTTGTATACTTCCATTAATGGATCCGTACAATGTATTTCTTTAATGTTAGTAATTTGAGAAATGATCCTAGTATTACTATAGGGTCCACAACCGACTTCCAGACTTTTTTCGATTGACTTTGATAAACACTTATAATCTTCAAATTGATCTAACCACCAATAATTCCAATCATCACCACAATAAAAATCTTTGAATTTAAATAAATTATAAAACTTTTTTGGGCTTTTTAGCGCTTTAAAAAATTTGTAACAGATCTTCAATAAACTGTTTTTACTATCTTTATTATTAATAACCCACGTATTTTTTTCATACTCCTGAGCATTATGCCACTCTTCTGGCGATGTACGAATAAAGTCTTTTTTATCTTGTATAGTCATATTTATTAATTATTTACTTATTAATTTATAATTATTTTTTTCCAAATAATATGTCTAAAGCTTAAAAACATTCCAAAAATTGGAACAGTCGAATAGGATATCAAGGTTGCTAATGCTGCGCCTTTTATTCCCATGCGTGGGATAAGATAAATGTTGAGTAACACATTAATCACCATGGCAAATAAATTTATTAAAAAAGAAGTTCTTGTCTTGTTTTCTATGATTAAGTAATTATTAACCACCATACCTAACACTGATCCAATCCCAGCCCAAATATAAATACGTAAAACTATGATGGCCGGCAAATAAGCGGCACCATAAAGAGTAAAAATTATCCACGGTGCAAACAAATAAATCGGTAATACTAAGACAATTGTACCTAATAAAATAAAAATTGTTAATTTAATCAACCGACGTTTATAAAATTCATGCCCCATCTTTTTAGCATTAACTATTGCTGGAAAAACTGAAGAAATAACAATACTCGGAACAAAATACCAAATCTCTGCAATTCTTGCCGCCGCATCATATAAACCAACTGAACTAATATTAACCATCTGTTTAATCATTACTTGATCAATCCTACTATAAATCAAGATGGAGGCTGAAGATAAAATCAGCGGCCAGGAAGAATTAAACATCCTTTTTGCAATCGCCCAATCAAATTTCCGATCAAAAATAGTAAAATTCAAACGCTTATAAATATAAATATAAAATATAGCGTAAAGAATGTGTTCAAAAAATAAAATAAAACCAAAATATAATAAACCTTTACCAAACCAAATAACCATTAACTTTAGTAGAGATAAAATTAATGATCCTATTAAATAAGTAATGGTAATATTTTTTGATAAAAGTTTTGACTGAAAAAAATATTGAAAAACAGTAAACGATTGAGAAAAAAATGCTAGTGCCATGATGATAATTAACCAATTGGTAATTTGATCATTATGCATAAATGGTAAAAAAACTAATATCACTATAATTGAAAAAAGGCTACCAAAAATTTTCAAACCAAATG
>FLOH01000572.1_pt1 | contig 74271 bp, 67 predicted proteins | sample 756751 | NCBI WGS metagenome assembly FLOH01 (sample SAMEA4026879, study PRJEB14308) | marine metagenome | biome: coastal water; material: water | depth 74 m
ACTCATGGCCTGCTGGCGTTCCAGGCGACGGATTTTCTGAGGACGCTCTTCTCCTTTGCGAGGCCGCCCGCGTTTATGTTTTTGCTCCGCACATTTGCGAGCCACTTTCAGCGGTTTCTCGCGGGCCTCAATTGCTGTCGCATCCCGTGATATATGGCCAACCAAGCGATCTTCATGGGTCTTCTTAATCAAGGCATCGTGCATACGACTGGGCAAGGCACTTGTGGAAAAATCGGCGAAAGCCCGTGAGAACGTCGCTTCACTTGGCAGGGCACCCAATCGTGTCCATCCACACAAACGGCGCAGGCTCTTGTCTACGCCAAGGCGTTCGATCAGCATATTCGTTTGAGGAATATTAAATACCGCCTTGGCCAGAAAAGACCGAGCCAATGCGGCACGATCTTTAAGCGGACATCCGACAATGCCGTGGTCATGATGCACAAACGTTTCTACACGCACCAACTCAAGCACCGTTATAAATTTCTTGTGGCGATCACCCAATGGCCCAAGTTCCTCTTCAAGCCATGGGAAAAGTTGACCTTGTAAGGTCAGGCAACAATTTGATAAAGTATCACTAAGAGACATTTGCAGCCCTTTTCTGTTGTTCTTTTACAAACAGATTATACGGGAAATGGGCTGCAGATGCCTCTGAAATTAGCCGTTAAAGCGTATTAATTTGGCTATTCGCTGAGTTTTGCAAGTGGCTCTTAGGTCATTTAAAAAATTGTGAATTGATGGTTTAATCATTTGAATTTGTTGGCAAGAACCTCAGGGGAGGCTGATGCACAAGCATCGGCAATGGTCAATATGGCACCAGCAGGTACCGCGCAGGACAATATTGGTGTGAGCAATGCTGACTATGCCAAGCTGATTGAGATCGGCATTGCGTTATCGGCGGAGCGTAATCATCATCGTCTGCTCGAAAATATTTTGCTCGAAGCCAAAGCCCTGTGTAACGCCGACGGAGGCACCCTGTATTTGTGCGGCCACATGGTGGAGCGCGAAGGCGAGCAAGTCTTTGAAGCCGAAGCCGACGGTAAATTCCTCAAATTCGAAATCATGCGCACCGACAGCCTTGGTATCGCCAAAGGCGGCACCACCGGTGAAGACATCCCCTTTCCGCCCATTTCTGTCTATAACGTCACGACCGGGGAGGCCAACCACAAAAACGTTGCTTCGCACGTCGCCGTATCGGGTCAAACCGTCAACATCGCCGATGTCTATGAAGCGACTGAGTTTGATTTTACCGGACCACGCAAATTTGATGAAAGCACCGGCTATCGCTCCAAATCGTTTTTGAACGTACCGCTGAAAAACCATTCCGGCGAAATTATCGGCGTTTTACAATTGCTCAACGCCAAAGATTCAAACGGCGAGTCCATTCCGTTTTCCGGCGAGATAGTGCCTTTGATCGAAGCGTTGGCCTCTCAGGCGGCGGTTGCTGTCGATAACCAAATGCTGATTGAAGCCCAAGCACGCTTGATGGACAGCTTCATCAAATTGATTGCCGGCGCGATTGACGCCAAGTCACCCTACACCGGGGGGCACTGCGCACGCGTGCCGGAACTGGCCCAAATGCTCGCCACCGCCGCCGTTAATGCTGATCATGGTGAACTCAAAGACTTCACCTTGGACGAAGCCGGGTTTCGCGAACTACATCTGGCCAGCTGGCTGCACGATTGCGGCAAAGTGGTCACGCCCGAGTACGTGGTTGATAAATCCACCAAGCTGGAAACCATCTATGACCGCATTCACGAAGTGCGCCTGCGCTTTGAGGTTAAAAAACGCGAATTGGAAATCGCGTACTGGAAACAGGTGGCCGATGGCGCCGATAGGGATGCGTTAAAAGGCGAACTGGATGCCCAGCTGGCGCAAATTGATGAAGATTACACCTTCGTCGCCGAATGCAACGTCGGCGGCGAATTCATGGCCCCAGAAAAGGTCGAAAGGCTAAAGCAAATCGCCCTGGGCACCTGGACCCGCACGCTTGATGATCGCATCGGCATTTCCCACGAAGAACTGCGCCGCAAAGAGGTCGAACCAGCCAAGGTGCTGCCCACACAAGAATTTCTTTTGGCCGACAGAGTCGAACATATATTCCCCCGCGACGGAACCTTTGAAGCCCCCAATTCGGAACAGTTCGGCTTTGATATGGATGTGCCCGAACGCCTCTTCAATCGCGGTGAGGTTTACAACCTGAGCATTGCGCGCGGAACGCTGACCAACGAAGACCGCTACATCATTCAAAATCACATCGTGCAGACCATCGTGATGTTGGGGCAGCTACCGTTCCCCAAACATCTGCGCAAGGTGCCAGAATACGCGGGTGCCCATCACGAAACTTTGATCGGTACCGGCTATCCGCGCAAACTATCCAAAAAAGACATGTCGGTACCCGCCCGCATCATGGCGCTGGCCGACGTATTCGAAGCCCTAACCGCCGCAGACCGTCCCTACAAAAAACCCAAAACGCTGAGCGAATGCATCAAAATTTTGTCGTTTATGGTTAAAGACCAACACATCGACCCAGATCTGTTCCGCTTGCTTTTGGAAAGCGGAATCTACAAAGATTATGCCGAACGGTTCCTCCAACCTGGGCAAATGGACGACGTTAACGTCGCGCAGTATCTAGAAGCGCGCCCTTAAGTGCTCCCTAAACGCCGCGCCCAACCAGTTGCCCCACAACCAAGGCCGTAAAGACCAGCAAGCCGAAGTCGCGGTTGGATTTAAAGCGGGTTAAGCAGCTTTTGGGATCGTTGATATCGACGCTAGCGACTTGCCAGGCCAGCTGAGCGGCGGCGGGAATCAAGGCTGGATAAAATGCCAAACTCAACCCTGCGAGCCAACCGCTGAGCGCTATCAAGGCGATGGTGGAGCCATAAAAAAACACCAGCCAGCCGCGCGTCGCATTGCCCAGGCGCAACGCCGTGGATTTAATGCCGATGAGGATATCGTCTTCTTTATCTTGGTGGGCATAGATGGTGTCGTAGCCCAGCGTCCACATGATGCCCGCCGCATAAAGCGTTCCCGGCGCGGTGCCCAGGCTGCCTTGAACCGCCGCCCAACCCAGCAACGCCCCCCAGTTGAACGACAACCCCAAAAACACCTGCGGCCAATAGGTGAAGCGTTTCATGTATGGATATATGACCACCGTGACCAACGACAGCACCCCGACGGCGACGGCGAAGGTGTTGAACTGCACCAAGATGGCAAGACCCAACAGCCCCAGCAACACGAGAAAGGCCAAGGCGCTCTTGATCGACACCTGTCCGCTGGGAATCGGTCGCCCTGCGGTGCGCGCCACACGGCCGTCAAAATTGCGATCGGCGATGTCGTTCATGACACAGCCCGCCCCGCGCATGATAAACGCCCCGATGCCGAACAAGACCAACAGCGTCACATCCGGCCACGTGCCCTGGGTCGCCAACGCAAGCGACCACCAGCACGGCAACAACAGCAACCACGCCCCGTAAGGGCGGTCCAAACGCATCAAAAACAAATAGGGGCGCAAGCCAAGCGGCGTCAGCTGGACAATCTTGCCTTCTGCACGAATGTCGCTGGCATCGTTATCAGACGATGTTGCCGGGGGCGGGATTATGGTGCTCATACTCCCATTCTTACGACATTGCTGTACCCGTATGCAAACAGGCATATGATCTGGGATGAGCGAATCGAAAATCATTACCCGCCTTTATTGCGATGCGGACCTGTCTCAAGGCCTTTCCGCCTCACTTGGCCCCGGCCCGGCGCACAAGCTGCGCGCGGTGTTGCGCGCCAAGGCGGGAGATCAAATCTTGCTGTTTAATGGCTCGGACGGCGAATGGTGCGCTACCCTTACGGATCTCGGCAAAACCACCGCTCAGGCTGTGTGCCAAGCCCAAACCCGCCCGCACCAAGCCGAGCCCGGCCCCTGGCTGGCCTTTGCCCCGCTGAAAAAAGACCGCTTGGATATGGTGGTGGAAAAAGCCGTCGAGCTGGGCGTCGAACGCTTGATTCCGGTTTTAACCGCTCGCACCGAAAACCGCCGCCTCAAAATGGACCGTCTGATCCAACAAACCATCGATGCGGCGGAACAATGCGAACGCCTCACCGTGCCGACCATTTCTGAGCCGACCCCCTTGGAAAAACTCCCCCAAATGTGGCCCCAGGACCGGGTTTTGCTGGTGGCCGCAGAACGTCGCAACTGCGCCCCGTTGGCAAGCAGGCTGGCCTCCATCACCGGACCAATGGGTATTCTCATCGGACCGGAAGGCGGATTTGAAACGCAAGAGCTTGACGGACTTGAAAATCTGTCTATTTCTACTTTCGTAAATCTCGGCCCCCGAATTCTTCGCGCCGAAACGGCGGCCATCTCCGCCCTGGCCGTGATGCAAGCCCTAAACGGCGACGAGGTCGCCCATAACAAACAGGCCAAAACATGAGCGCGCCCTCCTTGTCCTCTCAACCTTCGCCCACCGTCACCAGCAAACGCGACTTGATCGAATACATGGCCAGTGGTTGCAAACCGCCTGAAAAATGGCTGATCGGCACCGAACACGAAAAATTTGCCTACCGCCTTTCCGATTTGCGTCCCTTAACGTACGAAGGCGAGCAAGGCGTTAAGGTGATGTTGGATAAGCTGACGCGGTTTGGCTGGACTCCGGTTGCTGAAGGCGGTCACGTTATCGCCCTGGTGCAAGCGGATGGTTCGTCCATCACCCTGGAACCGGCGGGTCAGTTGGAACTGTCCGGCGCGCCGCTGGGTACCATTCACGAAACCTGCAAAGAAGTCGGCACCCATCTGCAACAAGTCAAAAGCGTCGCCGCTGAAATGAGCATCGGCTTTTTAGGCGTTGGCTACCAACCCAAATGGCCACGCGCCGAAATGCCGTGGATGCCCAAAAACCGCTACGCCATCATGCAGAAATACATGCCCACGCGGGGCAAGTTGGGGCTTGATATGATGCAATCCACCTGCACCGTGCAGGTCAACTTGGATTTCGATTCAGAAGCCACCATGGTGAAGATGTTTCGGGTCTCGCTGGCGTTGCAACCCATCGCCACCGCCCTGTTCGCCAACTCTCCGTTCAAGGATGGCAAGCCGTCCGGTTATCTCAGCTACCGCAGTCACATCTGGACCGACACCGATCCGGACCGCACCGGCAATCTGCCGTTTGTGTTTGAGGACGGGTTCGGATTCGAGAGGTATGTGGACTACATGCTCGACGTGCCGATGTACTTCGTCTACCGCAATGGTGAATACATCAACGCAACGGGTCAGTCGTTCCGCAATTTTATTGACGGCAAGCTGCCCGCCCTGCCCGGTGAGCAACCGACCATAAAAGATTGGGAAGACCACCTGACCACGGCGTTCCCCGAAGTGCGCTTGAAAAAGTTTCTCGAAATGCGCGGCGCCGACGGTGGCCCATGGAGCCGCTTGTGCGCCCTGCCGGCGCTCTGGGTCGGGCTGCTCTATGACACCGGGTCGTTGGATAGCGCGTGGGACATCGTTAAAGATTGGACCCTCGAAGAACACAACCACCTGCGCACCCTTGTGCCCGAACATGCCCTCAACACCCCGTTTCGCAACACCACCGTAGGCGATATCGCGCTGGACGTTTTGGAGTGCGCCCACGAAGGCTTGGTCCAGCGCAAGCGCTTGGATGGCGTCGGCATGGATGAAACCCGGTTTCTTAATCCCTTGTTCCAGATAGCCGAATCCGGCCTCACCCCGGCAGAAGACCTGCTGTTTGCCTATGAGCGGCGGTGGAAAGGCTGCGTTGATCCAATTTTTCGCGAGTATGCCTATTAATGAGACCTGCGCGCGCCTCAGCGCCGAAGGTTAAGACGCCGTGCCGCCAACGGTAAGGTTTTCGATGCGCATGGTGGGTTGGCCGACGCCGACCGGCACGCTTTGACCATCCTTGCCGCACATACCCACACCCGTATCAAGCTTCATATCGTTGCCAATCATAGTGACGCGCTTTAAGTCTTCGGGGCCGCTGCCGATTAAGGTTGCACCCTTCACCGGGGCGGTGACTTTGCCGTCTTCGATCTTGTAGGCTTCGGTGCAGCTGAACACATATTTTCCGGACGTGATGTCAACCTGACCACCGCCGAAGTTCACCGCGTACAGACCCTTTTTCACCGACTGAATGATTTCCTGGGGGTCCATATCGCCGCCCAGCATATAGGTGTTGGTCATGCGCGGCACCGGGGCGTGGGCATAGCTTTGCCGCCGCCCGTTGCCGGTGACGTCCATGCCCATCAGACGCGCGTTCATGCGGTCTTGCATGAATCCTTTGAGGATACCGTCTTCGATCAACACGGTGTTCGACGTCGGTGTGCCTTCGTCGTCGATGGTGAGCGACCCACGCCGCTCATTCATCGTGCCATCGTCAACCACGGTCACGCCCTTGGCCGCGACGCGTTCGCCCAACAGACCGGCAAATGCCGACGTCTTCTTACGATTAAAATCGCCTTCTAGGCCATGCCCCACCGCTTCGTGGAGCAACACACCGGGCCAGCCGGGGCCAAGCACCACGGTCATTTCCCCCGCCGGGGCGGGCACGCTATCTAAATTCACGATGGCTTGACGCAAGGCTTCATCGGCGATGTTGCACCAGTTTTCGGGCGTTATCCAGTGGCGATACTCAGCCCGACCGCCCGCGCCAAACGATCCGTTTTCCATACGCCCATCTTGTTCGACCACGACCGAAATATTGATCCGCACCAGCGGACGAATGTCGGCGGCAGAACTGCCGGGACGCAAAACTTCTACGGCCTGCCAATTACCCGCCAATGAGACCGAGACTTGTTTCACCCGTGGGTCTTTGGCGCGCACATAGGCATCAATATCGCTCAGCAGTTTAACCTTAGCATCAAACGCCATACCTTGCAGCGGATTGTCTTCGCCGTACAATTTGACGTTGGTGCCCTTGGGCGGTTCGGCCAACACGCCGCCAAGGCCTCGACATACCGATTGCACCGTTTGGCCAGCGCGTTTGATGGCCTCTTCGGATAGTTCCGTCGCGTGCGCGTAACCCGCCGTTTCCCCCGCCACTGCGCGCAAACCAAAGCCTTGCGCGGTGTCAAAGTTCGCCGCCTTCAACTGGCCATCGTCAAACAACAAACTTTCGGACTGACGGTATTCCAAAAACAGCTCCCCATCGTCGGCACCGCCCAGGGCGTCTTCGACGACGCGGGTGATGCGATCTCTGTCCATACCGGTGTTTTCAAAAAAGAGCGTGTTGGTGGTCGCAGTGAAGGACATAGGCGGTCTCCGAGAGTTCGACTTTGCGCGTTGGTCCCCTCCTATGACAGAGGGCTTTCACCACCGCAAGGGCAACCCCGCATATATGGGACGAAAAGCCTCACTTTGCCACCCCCAGTTCACGCGCCAAGTTCGCACCCGGCCTCATACCCCAAGCCAAGTGTGTGCTTAAAATCAATTCCCGACTTGACGGCGCGCTTTTCGTCGGACATTTTAGACGCTGGAAACGTGGTGATTTGGCCGGTCGGCTTGCGGCCACGTAAAACAATCCGCTAAAAGACCGAAGCACAGCGAAAGCGCCCCAAAGGGCCGACAACATCTCGCCCTGGCCTTCGGTCCGGGCTTTTTTTGTTTGCTTAAAGGGAATCATGATATGACCGACCTCGACAAAACCAAATCCTGGCGTTCCGCCACCCGTCAAGTGCGGGCCGGCCTGGACCGCACCGCCTTTGGCGAAACCAGCGAAGCGCTGTTCATGACGTCGGGCTTTGTTTACGACAGCGCCGAACAGGCCGAACGCGCCTTCACCGGCGAAGAAGACCACTACGTCTATTCGCGCTACGCCAATCCAACCTTAAGCATTTTTGAGCAACGCCTGGCCGCCGTCGAAGGGGCCAAGTACTGTAAAGGCACCGCCAGCGGCATGGCGGCGGTGTTCGCCGCCATGGCCGCGCACTTAAAAACCGGCGACCGTGTGGTCGCGGCGAAGGCCCTGTTTGGCGCGTGTTACCATGTTATCAATGTAATTTTGCCGCGCTGGGGCATCACCGCCGAATTTGTTGACGGCACCGACTTGGACGCCTGGGCTAAGGCGTTAAGCACTCCCGCCCAAGCGGTTTTTATCGAAACGCCATCCAATCCAGCCCTGTCGATCATCGATTTGGCCGCCGTCTCCGTTCTGGCGCACAAAGCCGGAGCCTTGGTCATCGTCGATAATGCGTTTGCCTCCACGGTGTTGCAACACCCGTTGGAACTGGGTGCCGACGTCGTCACCTACAGCGCCACCAAGCACATCGACGGCCAGGGCCGATCTTTGGGCGGGGCTATACTTTCCAACGATGAAGACTACTTAGAGAACACCGTCGCGCCGTTTTTGCGCCAAACCGGCCCGGCGCTGAGCCCCTATAACGCATGGATTTTACTTAAAGGCCTGGAAACGATTGAACTGCGGGTCCTGCGCCAATGCGACAACGCGCTTGAAATCGCTCAATTTCTCAGCACACAAGACACCATTGAAGAGGTCATCTATCCGGGTCTAAAAAGCCATCCGCAGCACGATTTGGCGATGAAGCAGATGTCTGGACGGGGCGGCACCATCGTCGCGTTTCACGTCAAAGGCGGCAAAGAGGCGGCGTTCAAGATCATGAACCGGTTGCAAATTATCGACATCTCCAACAATTTGGGCGACGTCAAAAGCCTCATCACCCACCCCGCCACCACCACCCATCAAAAAATGACCCCCAGCGAACAACGGGACGCCGGGATTCGTTCCGGCACCATTCGGTTGTCGGTGGGAATCGAAGACGTGCGCGACCTGATTGATGATGTGAGCCAAGCCCTCACTTGATTCTTTTGTGGGAGGCCTTGGCGTAGGCGGTTAATTCCCTTACATACACTCAGGACCAAAACCTGAAGTGGGAACACCGATGCCCGATACCATTCAAGACAAACTCAACTTGTTGCAAGATCTGATCAAGCGCGCACAGGCCCAAGGGGCCGACGCGGCCGACGCTTTGTTCGCCCAAGGAACGTCTTTGTCGTTGTCGTGGCGCAAAGGTGAAGTTGAGCAGTTGGAACGCTCCGAAGGTCAAGATTTGGGTCTGCGGGTGTTCGTCGGCAAATCCCAAGCCATCGTGTCGTCATCCGATATCGGCAAAACCGCTTTGGACGAATTGGTTGAGCGCGCCGTGGCGATGGCCAAAATGGTCCCAGAAGACCCTTATGCGGGACTTGCCGATCCCGATCAGCTGGCCACCGAATTCTTAGACTTCGACATGTTCGATCCATCACAACCCAGCGCCGACGAGCTGAAAGAAACCGCCCGCATTGCTGAAGAAGCAGGTTTAGAGGTTTCCGGGGTCAGCAATTCCGAAGGGGCCAACGCAGGCTTTAGCCAGGCGTCCATCGCGTTTGCCGCCTCCAACGGCTTTGCCCACACCTATCAGCGCTCGCGTCATTCCTTAAGCGCCTCCATGCTGGCGGGCGAAGGCACGAAGATGGAGCGCGATTACGACTATACCGGCGCGGTGTGGGCCGAAGACCTGCAAAGCGCTGAAGCCATTGGCCGCTCGGCGGGCGAACGGACGGTGCGTCGCCTCAACCCGAAAAAAGCCAAGACCCAGCAAGTTCCGGTGGTGTTTGACCACCGCGCCGCGCGGTCCTTGGTCGGACACCTGTCCAGCGCCATCAACGGTTCTTCTATCGCGCGCGGCACCTCATTTCTCAAAGACAAAATGGGCGCGGATATTTTTGCCCCCTCCGTCACCATCATAGACGATCCGCACCGCAGGCGCGGCCTGCGCTCGGCGGCGTTTGATGACGAAGGCCTCGCCACGCAAAGGCGCAACATCATCGATCAAGGCAAGCTCACCACCTGGTTCTTGGACCTACGATCGGCCCGCCAATTGGGCCTGCAATCGACCGGACATGCCGGACGCGGGGTTTCCAGCCCACCGTCGCCGGGGGCGTCGAACCTGTATTTGCAAGCAGGCGAACTGTCGGTAGCGGACTTGATCAAAGACATCAAGGCAGGCTTTTTAGTGACCGAATTGATCGGCATGGGGGTGAGCACCGTCACCGGGGACTATTCCCGGGGCGCCAGCGGTTTTTGGATTGAAAACGGCGAAATTTCTCATGCAGTGTCCGAGGTTACGGTTGCAGGCCATTTAAGCGATATGTTTAAAAGCCTGACGCCGGCAAACGATCTTGAATTTCTCTATGGCGTTGATGCGCCGACGGTGCGGATTGAGGGCATGACCCTAGCGGGTTCGTAAGGTAGGACAGGCGAAAGGGCCCCCTAAGTGAAACTGCACAAGCGCATCTTAGAAAAGACCTGGGCTCAGTCGTTGGTGTCGTTTCTGATCGCCGGGTATCTGCGCTTCGCCCACGCCACCAGCCGTTGGGACGTGCGCGGCTGGGACAACATTCAACAGCAATACGACGCCGGACAGCCCCTGATCGTATGTTTTTGGCACGCGCGGATGATCATGACGACCTTTGGTTGGCAGGACACGGTCAAACTGAGCATGCTCAGCACCCCCCATCGTGACGGCAAAATCGCCGCCATGACCTACAATCGCCTGGGTATCAAGACCATTTGGGGGTCAACCAAAAAAGGCGGTTCTGAAGCCGCACGGGGCATGATCCGTGCGCTCAAAGGGGGCGAAGCGGTGGCCATCACCCCCGACGGCCCCAAGGGCCCGCGCCAACGCATGCAATCTAGCGCCATCGACATTGCGCGCATGAGCGGGGCCAAGCTGATCCCCGTGACGGCCACGTCATCATCCAGCAAAATTCTCGGCACCTGGGATCGACTGCAAATCCCCACCCCGTTTAGCCGCGGCGTGGTGTGGGCCGCGCCGCCCATCGATGTGCCGCGCAAGGCCAGCGACGAGGAGTTTGAGGCCCTGCGCCAATCGTTTGAAGAACGCCTCAACGCCATGACCCAAGAGTTGGATGCTGAGTTTGGCTTAAAAACACCTGAACCTGCTGAACTGTCCGTTCAAGGGGAAGAAGGCGCACCATGAAGCTGTCCCTTTACCGCATGGCGACCACCCTGGGCGGACCGCTGATCCGCTTGTATCTGAACCGCCGTCTCAAACGCGGCAAAGAAGATCCGTTGCGTTTTAACGAACGTCTGGGCATCGCGTCTAAGCCCCGTCCGAACGGTAAGGTGGTGTGGATGCACGCCGCCAGTGTGGGCGAGGCTTTGTCGGTGTTGCCGTTGGTGGAGCGGATCTTTAAAGACTATTGCGACTGGTCCGTTCTGATCACCACCGGAACCGTGACCTCGGCGCGCCTGATGGCTGAGCGCCTGCCCGCCAATGCCATCCACCAATATGTGCCGGTCGACACAAGCCGCTACGTGCGACGCTTTTTGGAACATTGGCGACCCGATTTGGCGCTGTGGGTGGAAAGCGAGTTCTGGCCCAATTTGGTGATTGAAACCCGCGCCCACGCCGTACCCATGGTGGTGCTCAATGGTCGTATGTCGCAAGGCTCGTATAGCGGCTGGCAAAAACGCCGCGCCATGATTGGACGCCTATTGGCGGCCTTTAGGCTGGTCTTGGCGCAAAGTGATACGGATGGTGCGCGGTTTGAAAGCCTGGGGGCAAAAGCCGTTCAGGTGCCGGGCAATCTCAAATTTGCCTCACCGCCCCTGCCCACTGATGAAAAAGCCTTAACGGAGTTCTCAGCCACCATCGGCACCCGACCGCGTTGGCTGGCGGCGTCTACCCACGCAGGCGAAGAAGCCCTGTGCGGGCGTGTGCAGAACGCACTGAAAGCAAAAGTGCCGGGGGTGCTGACCATCATCGCACCGCGCCACCCGGACCGCGGCGCTGCTGTGGCCCGAGAGCTGACGGATCAAGGCCTTCGTGTTGCGCGGCGTAGCTTGAATGAGCCGATTTTGGATACCACCGACGCCTACATTGCCGACACCATGGGTGAACTGGGGCTCTTTTATCGCTTGTGCAAAATCGTGTTTATAGGCAAAACCATGTCCATCAAAGGCGCAGACGGCAAAACGGTCGGCGGTGGACAAAACCCCATTGAGCCCGCACTATTATCGTGCGCCTTGATCTTCGGCAAAGACATGAGCAACTTTGAAGATATATCATGCACACTGGTCAAGGCGGGTGCAGCCCGTTGGGTCGCCGATGAGCCAGAATTAACTGAGACTGTTGAGACCTTCATGAACCAGCAACATCTTTGCGCCGACGCCGCAACTGCGGCCTTAACGACAGCCAGATCCGAAGCCGACGTTTTGGACCGGGTGATGACGGCTCTTGCCCCCTATTTCACAAAAACGCCGCAAGTCGGTGATATACTCAGTGACACAAGAGGAGGCTCCCATGCGCCCACCTGATTTTTGGGACCGCACAACCGACGGCGTGCTGCCCACCATTCTCCGCCCACTGGGCTGCATTACGGCGGGTATCGGTGCCATGCGCCGCAAAGCCGCGACGCCTTGGCGCGCCCCGGTTTCGGTGATCTGTGTCGGCAACTTGGTGGTCGGTGGTGCGGGTAAAACTCCGGTCGTAATGGACATTGTCGCCCGGCTCAAAAAACTCGGTGTGGACGCTCATATTGTCTCGCGCGGTTACGGCGGAACGGAACTTGGCCCGGTGCGCGTAAACCTTGACATCCATACCAGCTTAGAGGTCGGCGATGAGCCATTATTGTTGGCGCGCATCGCCCCCACTTGGGTGGGCAAAGAACGCCGCAACGCCATTGAAGCCGCCGTTGAAGCGGGGGCTCAGATCATCGTTATGGACGATGGGTTTCAAAACCCCAGCATCGAAAAAGACCTGTCCATCTTGGTCGTTGATGGCAATTACGGTTTTGGCAATGGCCGGGTGATGCCCGCCGGACCACTGCGCGAAACCGTTGAAAGCGGATTGGCGCGCACCGACGCCGTGGTATTGCTGGGCGCAGATGAAGCCGACGTGTGGTGGCGCGTACGCAGCTTGGGTTATAAAGGCCTGGCGGTATTGCGTGCGAAACTTGAAACGTTTGGTGATTATTCTGACCTCAAAGGTCAAAAGGTCGTCGCCTTCGCGGGCATCGGACGGCCACAGAAATTTTTCAAAACTTTGGAAAACTTGGGCTGCAAATTGGCTGAATGTCACGCGTTTGACGACCATCACCCCTATAGCGAGGCCGAGGTTCTGTCGATCATCGCCAATGCCGTGGACATGGCGGTGCTGACCACCGCCAAAGATCACGTGCGCCTCAGCTCCAACCAGAAAAAACGGGTCCGGGTTGTGAACATTCAGCTGACGTGGAAAAGCCCCGATGAGGTTAACGCCCTGCTGGCCCCATTGGTGATGAGTGCGCTGTCACATGCTCAGCCCCAGTCTCATGTAGGTCAGGCCAATGTTGAATTGAGCCCGAATGCCTAAACCCATTCGTCCTGTCAGCACCCGTAAACCCACCATTGTCGATGTCATTGGGGCGGGCGCTGCACACGGTGGACTGTTTGTCTTACGGCTCTTACCGTTTTCGTGGGTCTCAGCCCTCGGCGGCGGATTGGCGTCAACTTTTGGACCGCTGCTCAAGCCGTCCAAAACCGCCCGCGAAAACTTGACCTTGGCCTTTCCCAATAAGGGCGAAGCTGAGATTGAATACATCTTGCGCCAAGCTTGGGACAACTTAGGCCGCACCGCGTTTGAATTCGCGGTGATGGATCGCCTGCAAAGCGACACCGGCAAACAAAGAGTCAGCATCGAAGGCCAAGCCAACATTGACGCGGCGCTCGGATCAGGAAAGCCTGTGCTGTTTTTCGGCGCGCACTTAGGCAACTGGGAACTGTTGCCGGTCTCGGCGGCTATCATTGGCTTTGGCGTACATGTCTTTTATCGCGCCCCCAACAATCCGTTATTGCAAGGCTTGTTCACCAAGCGCACCAATCCCGGCGAATTAATCCCCAAGGGCGCACCCGGGGCCAAGCGCGCGTTTACGTTGCTCAAGCGTGGGGAAAATTTAGGCATCTTGGTCGATCAAAAGCTCAACGACGGCATCAGTGTGCCGTTCTTTGGCCGCGATGTCATGACCGGAACCGCCTTGGCTGAATTCGCCCTGCGCTTTGACGCCCCGATGGTTCCCATCCAATGCATCCGCCTGCCCGGTGCACGCTTTAAACTGATTTACCACCCAGCCCTTCCCGTCACCCGCACAGGCGACAAAAAAGCCGACGTGCGCACCATCATGACGGACGTCAACCGAGTTCTGGAAAGCTGGATCAATGAGCACCCCGGCGACTGGCTGTGGCTGCACAAACGTTGGCCGAATTAGGGTATATTCCTCCTTATTGAGCACTCCACCACAATATGAAGTATGTTCCCGCTAAATCTTAACGGAATTTTTAAGCAATCACGACATGATCTGTATGTTTCTAAATTGAAAACTTCAGATATGTGAGAGCTCAATGCGCAGACCAATAGCGTCAATTGCCCTGGTCGTTGGGACAACCCTTACGACATTCACCCCTGTTCAAGCTGCCGATGGGCTTTATGGGGGGGCGGCGCTTGGGTTATCCAGCAGCCCTGACACCAACGCCTCCGGCACCAGCGGTGGCACGGTTAAATTTGAGGGCAGTACCGCGGGGGCCGCCTTTGTCGGTTATGATTTCGCCAACAACTGGCGGACTGAGGGTGAGCTTTCACGGCGCGCCGCTGGCCTAGATAAGGTCGCGGGCGCAACGGCCAGTGGCGGAGCCTTGGCGACCAGCTTGATGGTCAATGCTATTTACGATCTCGACGTTGATTTTGTGGCAAAGCCCTACGTTGGCGCTGGCGCAGGGTTCAGCCGTGTTGAGCTGAACAACGCGACCCCCTTTGGCGGCTCGACAATCAACAATTCCGACACGGTTGGTGCCGTTCAGGCCATCGCCGGCATAAGCTATGCCCTCAATGACCAGGTCGATCTGTTTACGGATTACCGCTATTTCACCACGGCCAAAGCGGATTTTTCCACCCAAAGCGGCGCCAAAACTTCCTTAGATTTTTCAGCCCATAGCGCGCTGATTGGTGTGCGCTTTTCTTTTGGTGGTTCTTCTCAATCGCATGCTCCCGTTGCGGGCGATGCGGACACGTCCCTGCAAGTCGCGGCCTCAAACCTGGTCGCCAACCAAGCCGAACCGCCCGCACCCGAGGCCACTAAAGCAGAAAAAGTCCAAGAAAGTGCGACCACCGCACCTGATGCCCGAACCTTACCCGACACCTATGTTGTGCACTTCAGTTTGAACAAGGCCGACATGACCCCCGAAGCGGTGGCGGTCATCGAAGACGTTGCGGCAAACGCAAAGGCCATGCAGCTGATTCGCATCGACTTGACCGGCCATACGGACAGCGCCGGCGATGCAAGCTATAATTTAGCCCTCTCAAAACGCCGCGCTGAGACCGTCAAAGCCGCGTTTGTCGCCTTAGGGTTTAAGGCATCGGAAATTTCCATTAAAGCCATGGGTGAAGAAGCTCCCCTGGTCGCGACACCCGACAACGCCTTTCAGCCCAAAAATCGCCGCGTCGAAATCGTTTTACCCTAAGCCCTGTTTGGCATTTGAACTTCACTTCACCGCCATCCCCATCGGCCCCGCCGCCAATTTAGGGTCCAAGTGCACCGATTTCCACGTCATGCCCCAATGCAGATGCGGCCCAGTGGCGCGACCGCTTTGGCCGACCGTACCCAACACTTGGCCTTGGGCCAACACTTGGCCTTCAATGACAAAAATGTCGTCCATGTGCGCATAAACGGAGGTGAGGCCTAAGCCATGGTCGATCATCATCGTCTTGCCGGTATAAAACATGTCGTCGTGCACCAGCACCACGACGCCATCGGCGGGGGCTTTGATGAGGGATCCACGGGCCGCCGCAATATCAACGCCGTTGTGCGGACTTTTGGGTTGGCCGTTTAAAATGCGTTGCGACCCAAACAGCCCCGATAGGGGACCGCTGACCGGCCAATGAAAACCCGACAAAAAGCGTGGATCGGCGCTCATGGAGCCGCGCACGGCACCGATTTTGGCATTGTCGGCTTTGATCCGTGCGACGTCGGCAGGATTGGGGGTGACTTTACGCGACGGCAAACCGTCGATGCGCTGCACTTGATAAGTTTGCTTGGCGATGCCCAGAGTTTGCTCGTCAACTGTGCCGTCCGGGCTTAAAACTTTGAGCCGGACGGTGGCCTTGGCGTTCCCGGCAAAGCCGATCACAAACGCTCCGTTGACGGCGCTGGTGACGGCTTCGCCATCCAACGTGATGACACTGCCCGGCGCGGCTTGGCCAATCACCAAGCCGCCTTGAGCAAACGCGCCGTTCAGGTCCAAGGCTTGCGCGGGCAACGCGAAGAACACGCATAAAATCAGAAAACATCTCACAGCAAGCTTCCTTGGCGGGCATCCGTTTTGGACGCGGGTTTAATTTTTTTGGGTTTAGCGGAAGATCCCCTCGTCACCCGCGCCGCAATGCCTCCACCCTTCATCCGCACTGAGATATCATCACCGGGGGCAAGGGCTGTTGCATCGGTGACGGCTTTACCTTTGGCATCGCTCACCAGTGCGAAGCCCCGATCCAAAACCCGCTCATAAGATAATCCGTCGAGCAAGCGCGCGGTCTGTTGCAAATGGCGGCGGCGCGTGTCACTGAGCCGTCTGGCCGCGCGCATCAAGCTTTCCGTGCGGCTGTTCAGGCGCTCAAACCCATAAGCGATGCGCGGGCGCGGTGAGCTTAACGCCCCCGCCACCTCTGCCAGACGGCGATGCCTACGGTGCACGCCCGATTGCAAGCTGGTGCCCAAACGCTCGCCCCAATCGTCCAAGCGTTGGCGCTGGTTGGCCATCAGCGTGTTCAAATCGGGCAGGCCCCGCGATAGCCCCTGCAAATGTGACTTGTGTTCAGCCACCATACGCCCGGCGGCACGGATCAGGCGGGCGCTGTCGTCTTGCACTTGGGCCACCAGTTCTGAGCGCACCGGGACCGCCATTTCAGCGGCTGCCGTTGGGGTCGGGGCACGCAGATCTGAGGCAAAATCGATCAAAGTGGTGTCGGTTTCATGGCCCACCGCGCTGATCAGCGGAATGGCGCTTTCAAATGCGGCGCGGACCACGTTTTCTTCGTTAAAGGCCCACAAATCTTCCAGGGAACCGCCGCCGCGCGCGACGATCAAAACGTCCGGGCGGGGAACAGGCCCGCCTGGCTTGAGACGATTAAAACCCGCAATGGCATTGACAATTTGCTCTGCTGCACCATCACCTTGAACCAGCACCGGCCACACCAACACATGGCGGGGAAAGCGGTCGTTTAAGCGGTGCAAAATGTCGTGGATCACCGCCCCGGTAGGTGATGTCACCACCCCGATGACGTCGGGCAGCAGGGGAATGGGCTGTTTTTGGTCTGCGTCGAAAAGGCCCTCGGCGGCGAGCTTTAAGCGGCGGTCCTGCAACAGTTTCAACAAAGCGCCTTCGCCTGCGACTTCCAGGGATTCGACCACAATCTGATAGTTTGAGCGTCCCGGATAGGTGGTCAGGCGCCCCGTCGCGATGACTTCCAAGCCGTCTTCGGGTTCTATGGACAAGCGTGCCGCCGCGCCGCGCCAGCACACGCCGTCCAAAACGGCCTCGTCATCTTTCAGGCGAAAATAGAGATGGCCTGAGCCCGCCCGCTTAAATCCGGAAATTTCGCCCCGCACACGGACAAAAGAGAACGAATCCTCGACCACCCGCTTCAGGTGGGCCGAAACCTCCGATACCGAAAAAATCGGTGCATTTAAGCCATTATCTGTCATTTCGTGCATCTTACTTCCGGTTTGCTATTCACCCGCGCTCGACAGTTTGTATTATACTCATTGAGCAAACGTGTGTCTCAGATCATGCCGCCTTAAGCTTGGCCCACCGACCTTGTCGGATCCAACCTTGCGGATGCCACCCAGCACTTTGCCCAACCCTCTCACTCCGCTATACCCATCGCCACCCTCACTCCGCATAGCGTCACCTTTCGCGCCCATCAACCACTCCAACTCCATTGCTTAGTGTAGGCTGGACCGGGTGTTCATACTCACGTCCCCGCAGTATAGGCTCGGGCGTGTGACCACTGGAATTGCGCTATGCCGAAGACTACCTCCGATTGTAAGTGTTAAAAGAAATGCTCCAAGGCCCTCTGTTATATGGGCATGCTTATTTGCCATAACGTAAAAACAGGGGACTTGTTGTGCGCTGTACAAAAGGATTACACTCAAACAAATCAAGGGTTTGTGTATGAGAAGTGGGTAATGCACGAATATTTTCCCCCTCCATGTGCCATCCTGCCAAAGGGTTGGCGCATGGAAAAACAGCAAGGAAATCCCATCCATGGGCACCACGGCACCAGAAGACGACCAACCGCAATCGACACAGGCTATCATGTCTGACGGTTCGGCAGATGGATTTGCCAATAACGTTCTCCATTTTTCGGAAAAAATCAGCTCAGAGGTGGCGGATATTTCTGGGGCTGTGAACGCAGCTCGCGCCGTGGCTGAAGAGCAAGCCGACCAATACATTCATATCCAAAACATCGCCGAAGCCATGTCGAATCAGATGAAAAAAATCGACGGGGCCTGTGGTAGTGCATTGGAAGAGGTCAAGACCGTCGATCAGGACGTTAACCAATCGCGCGACACGATGGCGCAGGCGGTCACCATTATCCAGGCGTTGGTGAAATCCGTTGCAGGTTTGGAAAACCGTCTGGAAACCCTCGAAGGCTCGCTTCAGGGGGTTACCCAAATTGCCGACGGCATCCAGGGCATCGCCAAGCAAACCAATCTTTTAGCCTTGAACGCAACCATTGAAGCGGCGCGCGCGGGTGAAGCGGGCAAGGGCTTTTCTGTTGTGGCTGGCGAAGTGAAAACCCTAGCCAACCAAACGTCTGCCGCCACCGATAAAATCAACGCCACCATTTCGGATCTGACGGGGCAAATTCGTCAATTGGTGGTGGAAAGCACCAAGACTGTTGAATCCGCCCGACAAGTGGACGGTGTGGTCGATGGCCTGAATGACGCGGTGCAAAAGCTTTACGAAGGCTTTACCCAAATGGAAGGCCATGTGAGCGAGATCTCCAGCGCGGCTCACCAAAATCTGCGTCGATGTGATGCTGTGAGTGAAGAAATCAATGTCATGAGCAAAAGTGTGGAGGTTACGGCCAAAGAGCTCGCCACCACCGACAAACGTTTAGGCGACTTGTTGTCCACCTCCGAAGGCATGCTGGACTTCATTGCCAAAAGTAATTATGAAACGGACGATTCAAAGCTGATCCGTATTGTTCAAGAGCGGGCCTGTGAAATCGCGCAGATTTTTGAAGGTGCCGTGGATAGTGGGCGCATTACTCTGGGCGACCTATTTGACGAACAGTACGCCCCCATTGCCGGAACCAATCCCAAACAGGTGATAACAAAATTCGTCAGCCTGACGGATGAAGCACTGCCGCCTATTCAAGAAGCCATGCTGACAATTGACTCCCGTGTGGCTTTTTGCGCTGCGGTTGATCGCAATGGCTACCTGCCCACCCACAACAACAAATTTTCCCAACCCCAGGGCGATGATGAAGTGTGGAACAACGCCAACAGCCGCAATCGGCGCATCTTTGACGACAGAACCGGTTTATCAGCCGGTCGAAACACCAAACCCTTCTTGTTGCAAAGCTATCGCCGCGACATGGGCGGCGGGCACTTTGTGCTGATGAAAGACCTCTCCGCCCCCATCACCATCAAAGGCCGTCACTGGGGTGGGCTGCGTCTGGGTTATCGCATGGCGAACGACTGAGTACTCTTGGTCCGAATATGAGAGTTCTCTGTTGGTCACGTGGGCGGAAAAACGAGGCATCGGGCTTCCGTTTATCCAGCTGGGCAAGTCGCAACAAAATGCGTATGTTGCGCGCTTAAATCGCACCGTCCGATATGGCTGGCTCAACAGGTATCACTTTAAAACCATTGATGAGGTTCAGGAAACCGCAACTGCGGAGCGATGGGCATACAACACCGATCGTCCCAAGATGGCGGTCGGCGGAATCCCCCTTCTCCTTGTTAACGGCCAAAAAAAGGGGGGGGGGATTAGCGGGCTAACCAAAAAACTAAAAACTTAGGTCGATATCTTTTAGATATCACCATTAAATCCCATAATATGTTTCACGTCCGTGGCTCACCACCCGCAACAGTGCCAATCAAGTGTCCAAACTGTGTCAGGCACTCTCCTGATCGGTCCTTAACATACCTTTCGATACGTCCCCTCGTTAACCAGAAAAAGCATAGACACCCCAAGTGGTTAGTGTATTTTCATGCCTGTTGTTGGTATGTTTTTTTCACAACATACACTGCTAAATCGTTGTTTTGTTTAGCCATTTTGTGTGTATTATACATTCGCACACAGCAAAAAAGTCGTGAATAAAACGTATTATCTTTGAAGAATTCAATTCAATCGGGGAGGCTCTTGTCGATGAAGGTTTTGGTGGTTGGTTCGGGTGGGCGCGAGCATGCGCTGTGCTGGGCGATTTCGAAGTCGCCTAAATGCGACAAGCTATACGCCGCACCGGGCAATGCCGGAATTGCGAACGTCGCCGAATGCGTCAAAATCAAAGCCGATGACGTTGAAGGCCTCGTAAAATTCGCTAAGACAAAACACATCGACTTCGTCGTCGTCGGACCGGAAGCCCCCCTGGTGGCGGGCCTGGTCGACAAGTTGGAAAGCGCCGGCATCAAGGCCTTTGGCCCATCCCAAAAGGCCGCAAAACTGGAAGGCTCCAAAGCCTTCATGAAGGATTTGCTGGGAAAATACAACATCCCCACCGCCGCATACGGGGTGTTTGATGAGCCCGACGCGGCCAAAGAATATATCATGAAAATGGATGGTCCCGTGGTGGTCAAAGCCGACGGACTGGCTGCGGGCAAGGGCGTGATTGTTTGTCACAACAAAAACGAAGCCTATGCCGCCATCGACCACATCATGATCGAACGCGCCTTTGGCAACGCCGGCGATGAAGTGTTGATCGAAGAATTCATGCCCGGCGAAGAAGTCAGCTTCTTCGCCCTGGTGGACGGCACCTCGGCTGTCGCCAAGGCATCCGCCCAAGACCACAAAGCCGTGCACGAAGGTGACGTCGGCCCCAACACCGGCGGCATGGGCGCCTATTCCCCGACCCCGGTGGTGGACAAAGCCCTGCACAAAAAAATCATGGCACACATCATCCAACCCACCATCGACGCCATGGCCGCTGAAGGCTATCCCTATAAGGGCGTGCCGTTCGCGGGTTTGATGATTGCCAACGGTGAACCCAAAGTGCTGGAATACAACGTACGCTTTGGCGACCCGGAATGCCAAGTTCTGATGGCGCGGATGAAGTCAGATGTGCTTGAAGCGTTGCTGGCCTGTTCGAACGGCACCCTTGCCAAAACCCCCATCACGTGGAAGAAAAACACCGCCCTGGTGGTGGTCATGGCAGCGGACGGCTACCCCGGCCATTACGCTACGGGTTCTGAAATCAACAACTTAGGTGCGGCGCAAGACATTAAGGGAGTGGAAATCTTCCACGCTGGAACCAAGTTCAAGGGGAAAAAAGTGGTCTCTGACGGTGGCCGGGTTTTGGGCGTGACGTCCACGGGCAAAACCGTCAAAGATGCTCAAACCAAAGCCTACCAGGCCATTGACGCCATCAAATGGCCTGAAGGTTTTTGTCGCCGTGACATCGGCTGGCGGGCGCTCGAGCGCGAACAGGGCTAAAACACATTCTCGTCGTTGCATAAGGGCCGATCCATGGATGAACAAACCCGCACCAACCTAGAAGCCGCCGCCTGGCGCAGCTTTGTCGGTCACCTGCAAAACCGCACCGATGTGCAAAACATCGATCTGATGAACCTCTCGGGCTTTTGCCGCAACTGCCTGTACAAATGGCTGCTGGCCGCCGCTGAAGATCAAGGTGTGGAACTCAGCAAAGACGATGCCATCCAGTCGGTCTATGGCATGAGCCTTGATGAATGGAAAGCCAACCACCAAACCAAGGCGTCAGCAGAGCAGTTACAACGGTTCGAAGACACCAAGCCACTGCATTCACAAATCAGCGGGCATAAATAAGGTCACAGCGCCAGCCCAGCACCGTCTTGTATCGAAGGCGATACCGACTGATTGACCCAAATAACCGGCAATCTCCATCAATCCACGGCCTACCGATTGCTGGTGAGTGCGGCAATTCCCTACGCCGTCATGGCCAGGCTTGACCCGGCCATCCACGTCTTTTCGCCCCGACCGTACAGTCGTGGATCCCCGGGCCAAGCCTCGGGATGACGTTTAGGAAATTTGAAGGGTGATTTTGGGGCATTGCGGCACCTATAAGTACAATGTAAAATTGCAACTATACTGAGTCGCAACTTTATGAGGTATACCATGCCAACATACGTAATGAACAAAAATGCGCAACTCAACGGGGATCATGAAGTCCATAAAAAGGGCTGTTCATGGGAACCAAAGGCCGAAAATCAGTATCCGTTAGGAGAACACGCCACCTGTCGCACAGCCGTAGCCAAAGCGAAGACGATTAACCCTAAAGCTGACGGCTGTAAGTATTGCAGCCCAGACTGTCACACCAGATAGCTGTCCCATTTACCCACCACAATCCACCGCCTACCGAGATCTGGTGGATGTGGTGATTCCCCGCCGTCATGGCCGGGGGTGACGCTTTGGGGAACAGGGGGCCTAGCGTTTTTCACGAAAAAACGTTTTCAGCAACTCTGCCGCCGCCGTTTCGTAGAGTCCGCCGTAGACCTCGGGGGCGTGGTGGCAGGTGGGTTGTTGAAACATGGCCGGGCCGTGCTCGACACCGCCCATTTTGGGGTCATAGGCGGCAAAATAGACCCGCCGGATGCGGGCAAACGAAATGGCCGTGGCGCACATGGCGCAGGGCTCCAAGGTGACGTAGAGATCCACGCCGGTAAGACGCGCCGAACCAATTTTGCTTGCGGCGGCGCGGATGGCCAGCAGTTCGGCATGCGCGGTGGGGTCGTTCAATTCTTCGGTGCGGTTGCCTTCGCGGGCCAAAACCGCATCATTTTGTGGGTCTATAATCACGCAGCCGACTGGAACCTCGCCCCGCTCAAATGCGCTTTGGGCTTCCAAAAGGGCTATTTCCATGTAGGTTTCGGTGCGATTGTCCATCGCCTCAAGGTGCTATTGCCGCACGCATACGTCAAGTCTTCTTGCTCCAAACCGCGCAGCCCCCTACATTCCCCCCTATGACAAAAGATTCACACTCAGATATAATGACCCCCGTGATCGGCATACCGCTCGATTGCGAAACCGGTGGGGCGGATCAGTATTCCAAGTTTCCTTGGTATGCGGTGCGGCAAAACTACATTTCAGCCGTGGTTAAGGCGGGTGGGCTGCCGTTATTGCTGCCCCATGAACCGAGTTTGCTCAACATCTATCTTGACGACATTGACGGGCTGCTCATCACCGGCGGAAACTTCGATGTCGATCCGTCCCTGTATGGCCAAGACACCGTCCACGACACCGTCTCCACCAAAGACGGGCGCACCGCGTTTGAAATGGCCATGCTGCAAGGGGCGCTGAAACGCGACGTGCCGGTATTGGGCATTTGCGGCGGCCAACAGCTGCTGCAAGTGGCGCTGGGCGGCACTCTGGTGCAACACATCCCTGACACTTTTCCCGGCGGCTTGGCTCACGAACAACCCAATCCACGAGACGAAGTCGGTCACGATGTGGAAATTTTTTCAGACACCTTGCTCCACCGCATCGTTGGCGAGACCCACATCCAAGTGAACAGCGCGCACCATCAAGCGGCGCTGGACGAACCTACCGGCGTGCGCATCAACGCCCGCGCACCCGACGGCGTCATCGAAGGGTGTGAGGCCACCAATATGAGCTTTTGCCTGGGCGTGCAATGGCACCCAGAATTTGAAATCACCACTGCGGACACGCGCATCATGGCCGCTTTTGTTGAGGCCGCGCGCATTTATGCCATCGGTCGGGAAAACACACATGACTGATCAAGACGAAAACCTAAACGTTGAGAGCGATGCCGCCGAAGAGCCTGTAAAAGGGGAGCGCATCGCCAAAGTGATTGCCCGCGCCGGACTGTGTTCGCGGCGCGATGCGGAACGCCTGATTGAGGAGCGCCGCGTTAAGGTCAACGGCAAAATCATCGACAGCCACGCCACCTTCGTCACCGATCCCACGTCCGTCGTCGTTGACGGCAAACCCTTAGCCGCCCCCGTTGAGCCCCAATTGTGGCGCTATCACAAACCACCGGGATTGGTGACCTCGCACAAGGATGACCAGGGCCGCGAAACGGTATTTGATAAACTGCCCCGCGAAGCCGGACGCTTGGTGTCGGTGGGCCGCCTGGATCTCAATTCCGAAGGCCTGTTGCTGATGACCAACGACGGCGGGCTGGCGCGCGAACTGGAACTGCCGTCCAACGATTGGGTGCGCACTTACCGGGTGCGGGTGTTTGGTTTTGTCGACGACGAAAAGCTGGCGGCATTAAAGGCGGGCATCACCCACGAGGGCATCACCTACGGGTCCATTCATGCCCGCATTGAAAAGAAAACCGGGCGCAATTCGTGGCTGATCGTGTCGCTGACGGAAGGCAAAAACCGCGAAATTCGTCGCGTCATGGAATACTTGGAGCTCCAAGTGAACCGCTTGATCCGCACCGGCTACGGACCGTTTCGTCTCGACAACCTGCAACGCGGCGATCTGCAAATGATTCCCCGCCGCCAGATGATTGATCAGTTGGGCGGCAAGCTTGAAGGATCTGGCATGCCGATTAAAATGACCAAGACGGGTTGGGCCAAGGCCAAGGTCAAGCCGAACGCCCGCCCCAATACCAAGCCTAAATCAAAGCCTAAATCAAAGCCTAAGCCCAAACCCAGAACCGACAAGGCGAAGGGCATAGGGCCTCTTCGTAAGCCCCGTACCTCATCCAGCACATAAGAGGCCCATGCGCATCGTCAGTGGAAAACACAAAGGCCGTCCTCTTACGGCACCCCAAGGCCGCGACACCCGGCCGACTTCCGATCGCGCCCGCGAAGCCATATTTAACGTGCTGGAACACTTACCCGATGGTCCCGGAATTTTTGACGCGCGCGTGTTGGATGTGTTCGCCGGAACCGGCGCGCTGGGTTTGGAAGCCCTGTCGCGGGGTGCGGCTTGTGTTGTCTTTGTCGAAAACAACTTAGCGGCACTCAAGGTTCTCAACGCCAATATTTCGGCCTTGGGCGAAGCGGCGAACGCTAAGGTCCTGCCCATAAAAGCCGCGTCATTGGGGACTACAGATGCGCCGGTGGATTACGCCTTCTTAGACGCCCCTTACGCCCAGAACTTGACCGAACCGGCCTTGCAAGTCTTAGTCGCGCACGGCTGGCTGAACGACGGCGCGATCATCTTAGTCGAAGTCGCCACGTCCGAAGGCTTATCTCCCACGCCGGGATTTCACGTGGTGAAAGAAAAAACCTATGGCGCGGCGCGCGCAGTGTTTTTACAGTTTCGCCTCTAGGCTCAGAACCCGATTAAACCTGAAAAAAATCTAAATTAACGCCGCCCGAACAGCTTTTCGATATCGCTGAGTTTCAGTTCCACATAGGTCGGGCGGCCATGATTGCATTGACCGGAATGGGGGGTGGCTTCCATTTCCCGCAGCAGAGCGTTCATTTCGTCGCCGCCCAACCGACGTCCGGCGCGCACCGAGCCATGACAGGCCATGGTCGCGGCGACGTCGGCTAGCTTTTCGTGCAGCGACAGCATTTCGCCCCATTCGGCCAAATCGTCGGCCAGATCTTTGACCAGCTTTTGCACGTCGGTTTGGCCCAGCAGGACGGGCACTTCGCGCACCACCACTGCGCCTTCGCCAAACGGCTCGATCACCAAGCCTAACTCTTGCAGTTGATCCATGCGCTTGGTCAGACGTGCGGCGGATGGCTCATCCAATTCGACGACTTCGGGCAACAGCAAACCTTGGCGCTTGATGCCGCCTTCGTCCAAGGCCTGTTTCATGCGTTCATAGACGATGCGTTCGTGGGCCGCGTGTTGGTCAACGACGACGATGCCGTCGGCGGTCTGAGAGACGATATAGGTTTCGTGCAACTGGGCGCGCGCCACCCCCAACGGATAATCGTGGGTGGCGTCTTCAATAGCCCCCTGTCTGGCAGAGGGAGCCATTTGAAAATTGTCCAACGGAGCCTGAAACGCCGCCGCCCGGTCGGATAACCCAGGCCCAGGATAGCCGCCACCCTGGCTGTACGGGCGAGACTGAAACTGCCGTGTAGTGTCGGCAAAATCCTGAGGGCGCAGAGATCCCAGCGCCGCCCCCGCCACGGTGGTTGAGGCCCGATGTCCGGCATCGGCCAAGGCATACTTCAACGCACTGACGATGAGGCCGCGCACCAAGCCCGCATCGCGAAAGCGCACCTCAGTCTTGGCCGGATGGACGTTGACGTCCACTTGATCCGGGGGGATTTCCAGGTACAGGGCAATATAAGGATAGCGGTCATGGGCCAAAAAATCACGATAGGCACCCCGCACCGCGCCAAAAAAAAGCTTGTCTTTGACCGGTCGGCCATTGACGAACATGTACTGATGCTGGGCGTTGCCGCGATTGAGCGTCGGTAGGCCGATGTGCCCGGTGAGGCGCAAGCCTTCGCGTTCGGCTTCCACGCGTAAGGCGTTGTCAAAAAAATCCCGCCCCATAATCGCGCCCAGGCGGTCTAAGCGCTGGCTGAACAAATCGCCCTGGGCCGGGGCCAAGCGGATCGATGTGCGGGTGCCGTCCGACAGGGTAAAACCGACCCCCGGATGGGCCATGGCGAGACGGTGGATGATTTCTTGGGCGTGGCTGAGTTCGGTGCGCGCGGTTTTGAGAAACTTCAACCGCGCCGGCGTGGCGAAAAACAAATCGCGCACTTCAACCCGCGTGCCTTGGGGATATGAAGCAGGCTGTACTTGGCCGACCCGCCCGCCCTCGACGCTCAACGTCCAGGCACTTTCCCCGCTCTGGGTGCGCGACGTAATCGACAACCGCGCCACCGCGCCGATGGACGGCAACGCCTCACCGCGAAAGCCCAGCGACTTGATGTGCACCAAATCATCGTCCGGCAATTTTGACGTTGCGTGACGTTCAATCGCCAACACGATTTCATCGGCGGTCATACCGCAGCCGTCGTCGCTGACGCAAATCAAGGTTCGCCCGCCGTCGCGCACCTGCACGTCAATGTTCAAAGCGCCCGCATCCAAGGCGTTTTCCACCAATTCTTTAAGGGCCGACGCCGGACGCTCAACCACTTCACCGGCGGCGATTTGGTTGACCAGGGTTTCTGGCAGACGGCGAATATGCGGGGAAAGCCCCATGGGTTCAGCCCATCCCAAACAATACAAAGAGGAAGAATCGACCCGCAAAGATTAGCACGTTAAGGGCGTTGAACAATGCCCCCTTAGGGGCTGGGAACAATGCCCCCTCAGGGGCTGGGAACAATGCCCACGGGCTTGCCGACCACCACGATGTCAAGTTGGTCCCTGCCGAGGTAGTGCGCCGCCACGCGCTTAACCCCCGCCATATCCACGGCCCCGATGTAGGCCTTGCGTTTGTCCAAATAATCAATCCCTAAGGCATTGATCTGCATCGACGCCAAAACCCGAGCAATGGCCCCGGTGGAGGTAAAGGTCAATGGGAACGATCCGATAATAAAGGTCTTGGCGTTGTTGAGCTCTTGCTCGCTGACATCGCCCGCCGCCATGCGTGCCCATTCGCTGTGCAGCACGTCCAAAGTTTCCGCCACGCGAGCATTTTCGGTGCCCACGCTGCCAAGGATCAATCCGGCCGAATCCAAGGGATATAGGTCGGACCCGACCGCGTACGCCAAGCCCCGCTTTTCGCGAATTTCAGTATAAAGCCGCGACGTAAACGAGCCGCCGCCCAAGATATGGTTCATCACCAAAACCGTATAAAAATCTGGATCGTCGCGCTTCGGTCCAGCTTGACCAAACACGATGGTGCTTTGCGGAACATCCAGATCGATCACCTGCACACGCCCGGTGGCGTTGGGAATTGCATCTGCGGCACGGACGGCGGAGGGTTCGGCGGGCAAGCCGCCAAAGGTCTTGTCTAAAAGCGCTCCCAAGCGGTCCGGCGTCACATCCCCCACCACACCAACGACCAAATTTCCGCGCGCCAGCCGGGTACGCACAAACGCCTTTAAGTCGGCCCGCGTCAGGGCCTGAACGCTTGCAACCGTGCCGTCTGAATCGCGGCCATAGCCGTGGCCTGGAAACATCGCTTTAAAGAACGCATTGTACGCCAGCTTGCCGGGACTTTGCGAACTGCTTTGAATGCCCGCAATCAGCTGACTTTTGAGACGCGCCACCGGCTCGCTGTCAAACCTCGGCTGGGTCAACGCCAAATGCAGCAAGTCCATCGATTGGTCTAAATTTTCGGTAAGCGTGGTCACCTCACCGCCGAAACGATCGTTACTTGCCCTGAAGCGCAACGTAATGGATTGGTCGGCGAGGATTTGCTGGAACGTTTGGCTGTCGATTTCGCCAGCACCTTCATCCATGGTAGAGGCCGCCAAGTTGGCCAGTCCGGCTTTGTCTGCCGGGTCCATTTCAGATCCGCCGCGAAACGCCAAGCGCACAGACACCACCGGGTTTGAATGGTCTTGCACCAACCACGCTTCGATGCCATTGGGGCTGACCACCCGCTCAACATCAACCGCCCCCGCTTGAAACGACAGTACGCTTAAGGGCAAGGCCACCGCCAGCAAGATGACAAAAAGCTTTTTCATGCCCCGTCCCCTTTTCCGTTGGGCAACAGCTTGGTGGTGATACGCCGTGGCTCATTCATGACGGCTTTTAAGGCGTCCAAGACCTCTTGTTCGCTCACCGCCTGAATGTGCTCTGGCCAGTTTTCAACGGATTCGAGACGGTGGCCCGCCGCCAGCGTGCCGCCGATGGAATAGGCCCCCGCTTTCATGGCGTCACGAGAAAATATGGCGTCCGCCAGCATGCGTTTTTTGATCCGCGCCAACTCACCCGAAGCCAGACCACCGTCTGCCAAGCGCTGAGTTTCAAGGCGCACCGCTTGGGCAATTTGGTCCAAGCTCACGCCCGGGCGGGGCGAGGCGTAAAAGCTAAATTGACCGTCTCCGCGCACTGAAGCCACATACCCCGTACCGACGGAAACCGCCAAGGGGCGTTCTATGACCAAGGCCTTATACAGGCGCGACGTGGCGCCGCTGCCCAGCACTTCTGAGAGAATTTCCAACGCCGCAACACGGCGGGTTTCGCCACGGGTTAAGGACGGCTGAATGATTTGTTCCGACCAACTGGCCTGCTTGACGCGGTTGTCGCGCAACACCGTTTCTCCGCCGATTATGGGGCTATCGGTGATCAAGGGGGCGCGTTTGGGCAAACCGCGCGGTTCAATAGGGGCGTAATATTTTTGTGCCAAGCGTTTGACTTGGTCGACATCGACATCACCCGCCACCACCAAAACGGCGTTGTCCGGCGCATAGTGGTCTTTGTAAAAACTCAACGCGTCTTCACGGCTCAGCGCCACCGTTTCTGCACGCCAGCCGATGATAGGCCGCCCATACGGGTGGCCTTTCGGGAACAACTTTTGCATAGCCTGTTCGGACAGGCGCGCACTGGGTTTGCCTTCCAGACGTTGATTGCGTTCTTCCAAAATCACCGCCAATTCCGTGGTCACGTCATCGGCGTTGAGAACCAAATGGGTCATGCGGTCGGCTTCCAGTTCCATCACCATTTCCAACTGGTCGCTGGCGACGGTTTGGTGATAACCGGTGTAATCCAAGCTGGTGAAGGCGTTTTCCTCGCCGCCGTACTGGGCGATCCGTTTTGAAAATTCTCCGTCGGGATGCTCGGGGGTGCCCTTGAACATCAAATGTTCCAAAAGGTGCGCAACCCCCGACTTGCCTTGGGGCTCATCGGCAGAGCCAACCTTGTACCACACCATGTGCAGCACCACCGGGGCACGATGATTGGGCAACACCACCACTTGCATGCCGTTTTGTAACGTAAAGGTCTGAGGATTGAACACGCCAGCCGTGGCTTGAACGCTCCACAGACTCAGAACCAAGGCGGCAGCACCACATATGCGCAGCAGAGTTTTCGTCATAGCCATCCCATCCAGATCTCACCACCACTTATATACGGTGTGATATATAAGTGTTGTAAGGGGCAATTGCGGCGAAAAAACGAAAGCTGCAGAATAAGGGCAGATAATTTCGCATCCTGAAGCGGACGTGCATCACCCTTCACGTAGCACGGGGAATTCCATCCAGAACGTGCTTCCTTTTCCCTCTTCACTTTCGAATCCGACCCGTCCACCCATAAGGTCCGTCAGCATTTTAGCGATGGACAATCCGACACCGGTGCCGCTAATCGGTGTATTTTCCTTACCAAAGCGGTGAAACGGTAGGAACACTGAATTATGATTTTCCTTGGCGATGCCCTGGCCCGTGTCCGCTACAGATATCCGCAGATAGTCTTGTTTATCAAGGGAGGTGCTGACCCTGACCTCACCACCGACACGGTTATAGAGAACCGCGTTAGACAAAAAGGTTCGCAGAATTTCCATACCTCCTTTCGGGTCAATTCGGATTTTCGGCAGGTCTCCATCGGGGAAAGCCGTGACCAATTTTATCGCATGCTTTTCGGCATCGGACCGCGTGACCTCTAGGCATTTCTCTGCCATCTCTTTGACGTCCACATCCGTGCGCACAATGTGCACCCGATTATCCACGAGTTCGGAAAACGACAGAACTTTTTCAATTAAATTCAGAAGAGTTTGGCCCCCGTTCAGTATATGATGGACACTTGATTCCTGACCTTCACTTAGGGGTTCTTTGGGATTGAACTCCAACATTTGGCCGAAGCCAAGTATCGCATTTAGCGGCGTTCTCAATTCATGACTCATCGAGGACAGAAAAGCCGATTTGGCGCGACTTGCGGATTCGGCTTCTATTTTCGCGATTTTCAATTCCTGTATATTGTCCCGCAAGGACACGTTGGCCTCTTGTAACTCATGATCGAGCTGTAAACGTTTGATCGCATTTCTCTGGAATTTTTCCATCGCAATCGCCAGATCTGTCAATTCTGTGATTCCATACGTTGAGGGCACGACGATGTCCATATCATCATTTGCCAACAAGGTCATGGCTTGTGACATGTTTTGAATTGGCCTCGCGATACGATTTGCCAAGACCAGAAACATCATGGTGATGATGAAGATGGATATGACGGAAATGATTAACAATGCAGTCTTTAGCTCACGACTTATGTCCTCGTTGATGGTTAACATTTGTCGCGAGGCTTCATAAGCCGATGAGAGAGGAAAACCGCCACAGTGAATGGCGACGGATTCACCGACAATCCCTTTGATGGTCTCACATTCAAGTGAGTAGTTCTTGTCACCAACCTTATAGGTGGCCTGTGCTTTTCCCGTTTTGGCAATAACCGCCCTCTCAGCCTCCGTCAACCGGGAGGGTTTACCCTCAAAACCGATACTGACGAGAGGTTGTCCATCAAGAAAGTTCACGAATGCCCCCCCCAATTGATTGGGTTTAATCTTCAGGACATTTTCTGGGTGGCTAAGCAGTATGCCGCCAAAGATATAACCAAGAATATCTCCGAACTCATTACTGATAACCTTTATGAGGAACGGTCCGTAGGATTCAGTGTCTGAGCGCTCCTTTTCAGCCAGTTCATATGTGTTCAGGAAGGTGGCGTCATATTTCATGAACCCCGTGAATTCGCCCATCGTTCCCGAATCGGAAGCGGCGAGAACATCCTGGGCCGGCTGGTATAGATTGCTTTCCCTGAATGCCGTGGCCGCTGCAATGTCATCCACTTCGGCAGGAAAAGCCGCCGTAACATGACCGTCAGGATCGAAAATCACAACAAAATCTAATTCACTGGTGGTGGCAAACGAGTGCAACGTATTGGTTAACGGGTCCGATTGGCTTTTGCGGAGGAATGTAAGAAAATCAGACCGCTGGGTTAATCCATCCACCGCATGTTCAACATGTTTGAAGAGATTTTCGATGTTGGCATTCGAGATGAGTAGGTAATCTGAAGCATCTGTTCTGATTTTCGCCATCATTAAGGACGACACGAGCTCGGCTTGGCGTTGGCTGTTTTTTTCCAACACGATAAGTAGCATGATTCCGATTGCGACAATGACAGCCACACTTAACGGAACGAAAGAAAATACAAACTTCAATCTTAAGGAATTCATGACCCGCCCCGTGACGCCCAGCTATTTGTATGGAACGGCATGAGCGGATTCCATAGCCTTCGTGGCATCCGGGGTCGTCACGAAGTCGATCAACTCCGCGATTGCACCCTTTCGGTTTACCTCTTTGAGAATCAAGGCCAGCACCCCAAAACTTGGATAGTCCTTATCGGTGGGTTTGTTGCCACCGAGCATCAAGACCTCAACGTCTTCTTCGATGGCATCCGAGTAGGGACCAAAGCCGATGGCTCCTGTTTGTTCGGCGACGAAACTGAGGTTTTCATTGGTCAATGTAGTCGTTTTTGAAAGCGTCGTTATAACAACATCCTTAAAGCCGGGGAGTGTCGCCTTCAAATTTCCTAATGAGCTATCGCCATCTTCCCGCCGAACGACCCTGATTTTACCCGTGGTACCGCCAACGGCATTCCAATCGGTCGTTTTGCCGCTGTAAATATCATTTACCTGTTGGACGCTCAAATTTGAGATTCCAACACTCTTGTTGACGAAGAAAACGGTCGGGATTTTAGCGATGGGGAGATAGACAAGCCCATAGGGTTTTTCCTTGTCTTTAATTTTACGGGCGACCCTGCCGATCTGGCTTTTGTCATTGCCAACAGCCTTTATGCCTCCGGATGAACCGATGCTCTCTGGAACATTGACGGCATGTTGCGGATGAGTTTGTTTAAATGCTTTGGCCAATGCCATCAGGACGGCCATGCCATCCCCTGTGCCGACGATTTCGATCGTTTCTGACTGGGCTGGCGTCCACGCTAATATTAAAAACGAGAATACGGCAATAAGAATCGGGTGATGTTTTTTTAATTCCATCTGCCCCCCCCTAAGTTTAATTTGCGTAATTTCTAAAGGTAAAATCCTTTTTTTATTTTGAAACCACCGGGCTGTTTTCCGATGCGACTGAATCGAAAAGTATGCGAAAGTTTATTGATGAGCCACGTCATTTATTGCCTATCAGTAGGCATTTTTTCTTAAATATTCAAATGTTAAATGATGGGGTTAAGGCACACGCCCGCCCCCACTCACTTATGCCCATTTAATCCAGGCCTTATTTAAACCAACCGTCAAACAGCCCTTCCAAAGGGGCCTTGGATTTGGTTTCGGCAATCGGGGTGTCGCCTTCGTTGACCGGCTTGCCCAGCGCCTGATTTTCTTGCAGGCGCTGCAATTCTTTTTGCGGTGAAACAACAACACCGGGATCGGGTTCGAACATCAGAGATTCCATGAAGGTCTGATCTTCTTCTGCAAACGCCGAAGTTTCGCGGTTGACCAACTGGCGAATGCCGGGGTCGGCGTGCTGTGCGCCCGCCCGCATCAACAAGGCCGAAGTTCCGGGGGTGGCGGCTTGAATCGGCTGCACCTGAATATCACGACCGCTCAGCATGACGCGCTTGGCGACGGCTTGGGGGTCGTCGGTTTTGTGGGCTGCGGCCTCAGCTTCTGAGGGCGGACGCAAACCGTAATCGGGTGGCATGGTCAACGGCGCGCGGGTGTAAACGGAAAATTCATCCGGTGCGGCTTTGGTCTGGGTCAAAGCTTTACGCGTCGAATCACAACCCGTCAGGGCAATCGCGACGACGATTGCGGCAATGGAGAGAGAAATTTTAGTCATGTGTTTCATCTGTTCCCTGCGCATTTTTACTTTGCTCACTCGAGACACTCCTTTGGGCATCTTTCTGGGTCGGGTTTTCACCGCCACCAGATAAAGATTCCCACATCAACGCCCCAGCGCCAATGACGATAGCGCTGTCAGCGACATTGAAGGCAGGCCAATGATACCCCAAAACATGTAGGTCTAGGAAGTCCATCACCGCACCAAAGCGAAAACGGTCAATCACATTGCCGACTGCCCCCCCTATGATAAGCCCCAAACTCGTCGCAGACCAGCGGGTTTCGACGCGCATCATCCACACCGAAAGTCCTAAGGCGATCCCTAAGGTCAACCCGATAAGGATGCGCGGCCCATATACGCCGGTGTCGCCGAACATGCCAAAACTGATGCCTTCATTCCAGGCCAGAACCAGGTTGAAAAACGGGGTGATTTCAAAGAACCGCTGCCCAGCATCCGTAAATAGCCCCAACAGCCACCACTTTGAAACTTGATCCGCCATCAAAATCAGTGCCGCAAGGCTCCAACCCAGGGCGTTACCGTTTCCTTTGGGCGTCCCGGCACCGCTCATCCAGCAGAATCCACGGCATCCGCGCAGCGTCCACACACCGTTGGGTGCGCAGCATTGGCCCCGATGTCGTCACACACTTTCCAGCAGCGTTCGCATTTTTCACCGTTCGCCATGGCGGGCACGACGCCGATGCCCGCAATGCCTTCAACGGTAAACGCCCCACTGGGCGCATCCCCCTCAAGCAGTTCGGCCCCCGATGTAATGGAGATTTCGGCCAAATCGACCCCCACCATGGCGCGGATATAATCGGCTGTCGCATACACTTTAGGGACCGCCTGAAGGCTCGACCCGATGCGTTTTTCAGCGCGTTCAATTTCCAGCGCACCGGTGACGACGCGGCGCAGTTCACGAACTTTCACCCATTTTGCCGCCAAGGCATCATCTTGCCAATTGTCCGGCACGTCGGGGAATAGGCGCAGATGTATGCTGGTGTCATCCGGGTTGCGCGCCAGCCAGGCTTCTTCCGCCGTAAAGCACGCAAACGGAGCCAGCCACGCGGTGAGGCAGTTAAAGATTTCGTCCAGCACCGTGCGGGTTGCGCGGCGCAGGGTCGAATCGGTACGCTCGCAATAGAGCGTGTCTTTTCGGATATCGAAATAAAACGCGCTTAGTTCCACCGTGCAGAAGTTGTTGAGTTCAGAAAACAGCGGGTGAAAATGGAAGTCATCGCACGCTTTGCGCACTTTTTTATCCATATCCCACAAGCGATGCAGCACCCAGCGTTCCAGTTCCGGCATCTGCGCAAAATCCAAACGCTCGCCTTCGTCATAATCGGCAAGGTTACCCAGCAAATAGCGCATGGTGTTGCGGATGCGGCGATAAACGTCGGCATGGCTTTTGATGATATCCGGGCCAATGCGCAGATCGTCGGAATAATCCGACCCCACCACCCACAGGCGTAAAATATCCGCGCCAAACTGATCGTTCACGTCTTGCGGCGACGTCACGTTGCCCACCGACTTGGACATCTTGCGACCGTCTTGATCCAACACAAAACCATGGGTCAGCACTGCGTCATAGGGAGCCCGACCGCGGGTGCCACAGCTTTCCAAAAGAGAGCTGTGGAACCAGCCGCGATGCTGATCTGATCCTTCCAAATACAAATCGGCGGGCCACTTCAAGTCGGGGCGCTGCTCCAACACAAAAGCGTGAGTGGAGCCGGAATCAAACCATACGTCCAAGATATCGGTAACTTGATCAAAGTCTGCGGATTTGTAATCTGCGCCCAAAAACTCTTGCGCATCGCGGGTATACCACGCATCCGCACCGTCTTCTTTAAAGGCCTGGACAATGCGATCCATCACCGCTTGATCGCGCAACGGCTCGCCGGTGTTTTTGTTGACGAACACGGCGATGGGCACGCCCCAGGCGCGCTGACGCGAAACGCACCAGTCGGGACGATCCGAAATCATTGCATGCAGGCGGTTCTTTCCCGCCGCCGGAACGAAGCGCGTTTCATCGATGGCTTTGAGCGCGGTGGCGCGCAGATCGTTTTTCTCCATGGAGATAAACCACTGCGGGGTGTTGCGGAAAATCACTGGGGCTTTGGACCGCCACGAATGCGGATAGCTGTGTTCAATGCGGCCCGTCGCCAGCAAAGCCCCCAGCTCCTGCAATTTGTCCGCCACCGCCTTGTTCGCCGGGAATCGGGTTTTCTTTTTCTTTTCGTCAAAAATCAGCACCGCCAAGCCTTCGAACATCGGCACTTGGGCCGTGTAGATGCCGTCGCCATTGACGGTATCGGGCACCGCTAGGCCGTGTTCCATGCCCAGCACCCAATCGTCCGCGCCATGGCTGGGCGCGATGTGAACGATACCGGTACCGGTTTCAGTGGTGACGAAGTGCCCCGCCAACGCGCGCACGTCAAAGCCGTAGCCATGCTCATGGAAAGGATGTTTGCACACGACGCCATCTAGACCTGTGTGGGTGGCGATTTGCTCCCAATCTGAAATGCCTGCGGCTTGGGCCACTTGGGTGGCCAAATCAACCGCGACGATCAGTTTTTCACCGACGACGGCTAAGCTTTCATCCGTGACGGTTTTCACCTCATAAACACCATACTCAAATTTACCGAACGCCACCGCGCGGTTGCCGGGGATGGTCCACGGCGTGGTGGTCCAAATCACCACCGAAGCGCCCTGCATTTGGGCAATCGGAGCTTCGACCACGGGAAAACGCACGTGCATGGTCTGGGACGAGTGATCGTGGTATTCGACTTCGGCTTCGGCTAGGGCGGTCTTTTCCACCACCGACCACATGATCGGCTTGGCGCCTTTGTACAGTGCACCGCTCATCAAGAACTTGCCCAATTCGGCAACGATCAACGCTTCAGCTTCGTGGGTCATGGTGGTGTAAGGATTGTCCCAATCGCCAACGCAGCCCAAGCGCTTGAATTCTTCTTTTTGCACTTCGATCCAGTCGCGGGCGAAATCGCGGCATTCTTGGCGAAATTCGACCACCGGAACGTCGTCTTTGTCTTTGCCCGCCGCGCGGTACTTTTCTTCAATTTTCCATTCGATGGGCAGGCCGTGGCAATCCCAGCCGGGCACATAGTTGGCGTCTTTACCCATCATTTGCTGAGAGCGCACGATCACGTCTTTGAGGATTTTGTTCAGCGCGTGACCAATATGCAGATGGCCGTTGGCATAAGGCGGGCCGTCGTGCAGAACGAATTTTTCCCGCCCAGCACCGGCTTTGCGGCTCAGCGCGTAAATATCCATGTCTTTCCAACGCGCTAAGGTTTCCGGTTCGCGTGTGGGCAAGCCTGCGCGCATGGGAAAATCGGTCTGGGGCAAAAAGACGGTGTTTTTGTAGTCCGTGGTCATGAATTTCAGCTTTGGGTCTATCGTCTATGTTTGGGGGCAAAGGAAGGGCCTTTTTAGCCTTCTTTTGAAAGGATTTCTCTAGCTTTCTCGCAATCCATGGCGATTTGCGTTTTCAACGCGTTTAGGCCGTCGAATTTCTGCTCCGTGCGCAGGCGTTCAATCAGTTGGACACGCAGGTGTTTGCCGTATAAGTCGCCATCAAAATCAAACAAATGGGCTTCTAATATAATGTCTTCACCCATGTCAAAGGTGGGCCGTTTGCCGACGTTGCACACGCCCTTGACCCAGGTCATGGCGCCCCCATCGTCGACGCCGGCGCGGATCGCGTAGACCCCCAACGCCGGGCGCAAAAAGTCGCCCAAGTGCAAGTTGGCGGTGGGAAAGCCCAGTTGGCGACCGCGGGCTTCGCCATGCTCAATACGGCCTTCGACTTCATAAGGACGCTCTAACACGTGCGCCGCACCGCGTACATCACCCGCTTTTAAACATTCGCGCACGCGGGTGGACGAATACGCAACGCCGTGCTCATCGGCGATCTTCGGCACGGCGGTGAAGCCAAAGCCATTGGCGCGGCCCATATGGAGTAAGGTATCGCAGTCGCCTTGACGCTTTTGGCCGAACTGAAAGTCGTAACCCGCCACCACGTGGCTTGCGCCGAGCCCCTTCACCAAGACCTCTTCAACAAATTGGGCGGCCGTAAGGCTCGCAAACGCAAGGTCAAAATGCTGGACCAAAAGCTCATCCACGCCCAATTGTTCGATCATGTTCGTCTTGGTGCGCATGGTGGTGATGCGAAACGGTTCGAGGTCGGGCTTAAACAAAGCGTTGGGATGAGGTTCGAACGTCATCACCGCCCACGGCTTGTTTTCAGCACGCGCAATATAGCCCGCCTCGTTGATGACAACTTGGTGGCCTTTATGAATGCCGTCGAAGTTGCCGATCGCGACAACGGATCCGCAGGCGTCTTCGGGCAAGTCGGTATAGTGGCGAAAGATGCGCATGGTGGCGAAAAGTGCCGCCGCGCCTGCTCGGGGTCAAGGAAAATCACACACGACGTGTGCGAAAAGCCCCCCAAGCGAACGAATACGGCACAAAACGGCTCATCGTTTAGGCGGCATTAAGGTGGCTTCGCCTTCCAGCACCACCTTGCCATCAACCAAACAACGGGTCGCCAGCTGCACAAAACCTCGTTCTTCGATCAGCTCCATCACCTCAGCTTCGGTGGTGACGACATCACCGGCGCGTACGGGGGCGCGAAATTTGAGGCTTTGGTTGATGTAAATCGCCCCCGGTCCCGGCAAAATCGTGCCTGCAACCGTGGACATGTAGCTGGCCGATAACAGCCCGTGCGCGATGCAGCCGCCAAACGGGGTGTGCGCAGCGGCAAAGGCTTCATCTAAGTGCACGGGATTGTTATCGCCCGATACCTGGGCAAAGGCTTTGATGTCGGCGTCGGTGACTTCGCGGGTGTACCGGGCGATTTGGCCGACTTTCAATTCGTCAAAATAATAGGCATTGCCCGGTGCCGATCCGGCTGCCTGGGTGATTGCGTCACCGCTCATGTCCTCTGCTCCCATTTGAAATTTCTGTTGATCCGGTCAGGGGCTGCTTTTTTTCGCCCCTTATGCTGCATTGCAACATTAAAACCTTATCGCCTTGGTGGATGCACAGCAAGTTCACAAATCGCCTCTGGGCATATTTATCGCCCGAAGCCCAAATCAAGAGGTGGGGCGGCGCACTTTTAAGCGCGGCTGTGGCGGCTGCGCACACGGGCTGATTTGAGCACATGTCCACGGGTGAACGGGCAACGCTTTCCGCTTGCGGCCCTCACACCAGGGTTTGAAATCCGCCCAGGTTCGTGTCCGTGTCGCCATCAACGCTCTACTTCATTACAGCAGCTGCCCCGCTAAATAGAGCAAAAAGACTCCATTGATCAACAAGAGCACAGGGGCGGCTTGGCGCGCGAGGTCCGGCCAGCGTCCCAGCAGCGCGCCCCCGGCCAAACCCAAACCCAACAAGGCCGGCACCGTGCCCAGCCAAAACGCAAACATGGCGAACACCCCGGTCAGCCAGTCCCCACTGGCCGCCGCCGCCGCCAACGCGCCGTACACAAGCCCACACGGAATAAAACCCAAGGCCCCGCCCAGCACATAACCGCGCAGCCCCACGGGATGAACAAACAAAGGCTTGATGGTTTTCCCCCAGGTCCGCGCGATAGCGTTTTGGTTGTCGGCGGTGCCTTGTGAAGTCATCAAACCCGGCACCGCCATGCCCAAGCCGCGCAAGGCATAACCGAGGAAAAACAACGCCGCACCTGACAGCAAGGCCGCCGCAATCCAGTTGAGCCCCGGAACCCGCATCAAATACTGTGAAGCCAGCGCCGTCACGCCCCCCAAAAGCATATACGTGGTGCCCCGCCCCAAATGATAGGGCAGCAACGCCCCCCCCGTTAAGCGTTTGAGCTCACTCATATCAGACACGGGCACAGTTTCAAGACGGGCTTGGACCTGAGAAATGACAAAGGGGCCGCACATCCCCAAGCAGTGAGTCGCCCCACCCGCGAATCCGGCCATAAACAGGGCAAACAGTAATCCCTGTGAGCCATCAATGGCGGCGCTACACTGCGCCACCCCAGCGGTGAGAAGACTGTCCAAGAAAGCGGCCTGGTCCATGCGTCTATATACCCCTTTGTTGTATATAAGTTTTTATTGAGAACAAAAATAATTCTAAACAATTCAGTACGTTATACTCATGAGTTCCAAACCGGAAATAATCATTTTATCCGCCTAGAAGTTTAGATTGGTCTAATTTAACGTTGCATTAAACACAACATAAGTGTTTAAATCTCGATGGTCGGGGACCCTTATATATGTCCCCTTGGCTTTAGGGAGCCCGTTTCACCCCTGAGTCGGTGGGCATTATACTCTTAAGAACAGTACGATAGCTCATCTCTCGGTTTATAAAATACAAGGTTGGGAGCCAGAGATGTCTTCAGCATCCCTCGCAGATACAGCTCGTTCCAGTTCGCCTGAGTATTACGATGATCTCATCAAGAAATTCGTAATTGCATCAGCGTTTTGGGGCTTAGCTGGTTTCCTGGCAGGCGATTTGATCGCTTGGCAGCTTGCCTTCCCGGTTCTGAATATGGACCTGGAATGGACTACATTCGGGCGCTTGCGTCCGCTTCATACGTCGGCGGTGATCTTTGCCTTCGGCGGTAATATCCTACTTGGTTCGTCATTTTATGTCGTACAGCGGACTTGCCGCGCGTCTTTGTTTGGCGGCAATGGTCTCGGCAGCTTCATTTTTTGGGGCTACCAGCTGTTCATCGTTCTGGCAGCGACCGGTTATCTCTTGGGTATCACCCAGGGTAAAGAATATGCGGAACCTGAATGGTATGTCGATTTGTGGCTCACCGTTGTTTGGGTCGCCTACTTGATCGCGTATGGCGGCACCATCGTCAGACGCAAAGAACCGCATATCTATGTCGCCAACTGGTTTTACTTGGCGTTCATCATCACCATCGCCGTGCTGCACTTGGGCAACAATGCCTCGGTCCCCACGGTTTTCTTTGGTGGCGAGCTGACCAAAAGCTACATCGTCTGGGCTGGCGTACAAGACGCTATGACACAGTGGTGGTACGGCCATAATGCCGTTGGCTTCTTCCTGACGGCTGGTTTCTTGGGCATGATGTACTACTTCGTGCCGAAGCAAGCTGAACGTCCGGTTTACTCATACCGTCTTTCGGTGATCCACTTTTGGGCGCTGACCTTCCTCTATATCTGGGCCGGTCCGCACCATTTGCACTACACGGCTTTGCCCGATTGGGTACAGACCTTGGGTATGACCTTCTCGGTTATGCTGTGGATGCCGTCTTGGGGTGGCATGATTAACGGCGTGATGACCTTGTCTGGCGCGTGGCACAAGCTGCGCACGGATCCGGTCCTGCGCTTCATGGTCGCCTCCGTTGGCTTCTATGGTATGAGCACCTTCGAAGGTCCGTTGATGTCGATTAAGGCTGTGAACTCTCTCAGCCACTATACCGACTGGACCATCGGTCACGTGCATGCGGGTGCTTTGGGTTGGAACGCCCTGGTTTCCTTCGGCGTTCTTTACTTCTTGGTACCGAAGCTGTGGAACCGTGAGCGTTTGTACTCCTTGCGTCTGGTGAACACACATTTCTGGATCTCGACGATCGGGATTGTGCTGTACATCTCTTCTATGTGGGTTTCCGGCATCATGCAGGGTCTCATGTGGCGCACGTACGATCAGCTTGGCTTCTTGCAGTATTCGTTCATCGAAACGGTCGAAGCTATGCACCCGTACTACATCATCCGTGCATTCGGCGGGCTCCTGTTCGTTTTGGGTGCCGTGTTGATGATCTACAACCTGTGGCGTACTGCCCGTGGTGACGTGCGAAATGAGGCCCCTATGGGTCTTGATGCGCAAGCCGCTGCAGCAGCCGAATAAGGGAGGATCGATATCATGCAAGCAATGCTTGAAAAAAACGTTATCCTTCTGGGGATCGCGACATTGATCACGATTTCCATCGGTGCTTTGGTGCAGTTGGTTCCGCTTTACACGATGGAAACAACCATCGAAAAAGTGGACGGCATGCGCCCGTACTCGCCTTTGGAACTGGCGGGCCGGAACATCTACATTCGTGAAGGTTGCTACCTTTGCCATTCGCAGATGATTCGTCCTTTCCGTGACGAGGTGGAACGCTATGGCCACTACTCTTTGGCGGCCGAAAGCATGTACGATCACCCGTTCCAGTGGGGTTCCAAGCGGACCGGTCCGGACCTTGCTCGCGTAGGCGGCAAGTATTCCAATGACTGGCACGTGGCTCACATGGTCAATCCGCGCGAAGTGGTTCCGGAATCGGTCATGCCGGGCTATCCGTTCATGGCGAACCGTCCATTATCAGCTGGTAAAATTGCCGGTGACATGATGACGTTGCGCCTTGTCGGCACACCGTATACGGATGATCAAATCGAAAACGCACAGGCCGATTTACAGGCCCAAGCCAACCCAGAAATGGGTGATGGTGACGCTATGGTAGCTCGTTATCCAAAAGCGACCATGGGCGATTTCGATGGCAATCCCGCAGTGATCACCGAGATGGACGCTTTGGTGTCCTATCTCCAACTTATGGGCACCTTGGTAGACACCACGTCTTACCAGACAAGCCCAGATGGGAGGTAGTCATGGATTTGATGACCATCTCGGAAATGGCGCGTTCAGCATGGGTCGTCTGGCTTGTGTTGTTATTCGGAGCAATCGTGTTCTGGGCATTTCGTCCCAGTAACAAGAAGCGCTTCGAAGATGACGCCATGATCATCTTCAAGAACGGTAAAGATAAAAACGGAGGTCAAGCTCATGGCTAACATCGAAAGAGATGAAGTCAGCGGTACTGATACCACCGGTCACGAGTGGGACGGCATTAAAGAGCTGAACACTCCGTTGCCGCGCTGGTGGCTGTGGACCTTCTATGCCTGTATCTTGTACGCTGTCGTTTACTGGGTTCTGTACCCATCTTGGCCGACCCTTAACAGTTATTGGAAAGGCACGCTTGAGTATTCCTCACGCGTTGACCTGACCAATGACCTTATGGCTCGCGACAACGAACCCAAACGAGCCGCACGTGTAAAGAAAATCGCTGCCATGCCAATTGCTGCAATCAGCGCGGACAAAGACCTCCGCGAATTTGCTGCTGCTGGTGGTCGCGTTATCTTTGCCGACAACTGCGCACCGTGTCACGGTTCGCAGGGTTCCGGCGCACCGGGTTATCCGGTGTTGGCGGATGATGACTGGTTATGGGGTGGTTCGCTCGAAGCGATCGAAACCACCGTACGCTACGGCGTTCGCACGACCCACGACGACACTCGCAGCAGTGAAATGCCCGCATTCGGCGACGACTTTCTGAGCAAAACTCAGATTTCCGATGTTGCTGAATTCGTGCTTTCGCTCACCAACAGGTCCAAAGATAGCACCGCCGCCATGCGTGGCGCTGAAGTCTTTGCCGGTGAGTGTTCTGCCTGTCACGGTGAAAAAGCCGAAGGCGGTCGTGACTTCGGTGCGCCGAAGCTCAGCGATGGCCTGTGGTTGCTTGGCGATAGCCGGGAAGCCATCGTCGCTCAGGTGACCAAGCCCAAGCACGGCGTTATGCCGACGTGGCAGGGCCGTCTGAACGATGTCGCCATCAAGCAAGTGGCCGTTTATGTCCACTCACTGGGTGGTGGTGAATAACACCTAGGCGCGGGTTCGCCCGCGACTGGGTTAAAATAGAGGGGGGAGATCCGGCCAACCGGGCCTCCCCCTTTTTTTTAAATTTTACGCAAACCAAGAATTGCTCTAAACCGAACGCTAGAATTCGAGAGAACGAGGACGTCATGACCGAGAACCTGACCGAAAACCACCACATCCCAGAATCGCCGGCCTTGTACGCGAAGCACCAAAAGATTTATCCGCAAGCGATCACTGGCGCGTTTCGCACTTTGAAGTGGAAAGTCACCGCCTTGATCATGGCGTTTTACTTCATTACGCCGTGGATCCGGTGGGATCGTGGTGAAGGTGAACCGGACCAAGCCATTTTAGCGTCCATGACCTTGCGCCGTTTGTACTTCTTCAATATCGAAATCTGGCCTCAAGAAATTTATTACCTGACCGGCATTTTGGTGCTGGCCGCCGTTGGCCTGTTTTTGGCCACCGCTATGGCCGGGCGGGTGTGGTGCGGCTTCACCTGCTGGCAAACGGTATGGACCGATCTGTTTGTCTGGGTCGAGCGCAAGCTCGAAGGCGACCGCAACAAACGCGTCAAATTCGACAACGCGCCGTGGAGCGTTGACAAGTTCATGCGCAAGCTCCTCAAGCAGATCATCTGGATTACCTTTTCGATCCTGACCAGCGCTGGCTGGATTTTCTTCTTTAACGATGCGCCCAGCACCGCCATGCATATGCTGACCGGCGAAGGCACAACGGCCGAATACGGCTTCACCTTCCTGTTTGCCGCCACCACCTATCTGCTGGCTGGCTTTGCCCGCGAACAAGTGTGCATCTACATGTGTCCATGGCCTCGCTTTCAAGGCGCCATGTTTGATGAGCACAGCCTGATCGTCACCTACGAAGCTTGGCGCGGCGAACCGCGGGGTAAAGCAAAAAGCAGCGCTGAGCTAAACCTGGGCGATTGCGTGGACTGCAACCTGTGCGTCAATGTCTGCCCCACCGGCGTGGACATCCGCGAAGGCGACCAGTTCCAGTGCATCGGCTGCGCCCTGTGCGTGGATGCTTGTAACTCGATCATGACCAAGCTGGGCCGTCCGGGGGACTTGATCACGTATGATTCCGTGTCCAACCAGATGGCCCGCGAACGGGGTGAGGAGCCGAAAAAGCGTCTCATCCGCAAGCGCACGGTCGCCTATTCCATCTTGCTGGTGGCGATTGTCGGACTGATGACGTATGGCTTGCTCAATCGCTCTGAGCTGGAAATCAACGTTCAACGCGACCGTTCACCGCTGTTCGTGCAATTGTCTGACGGCACCATCCGCAATGGCTATACGTTCAAGATTCTCAACATGATCAACGTGCCGCAAACGTTCACCTTGTCCATCTCAGGATTGAACGGGGCGAACTTCACCGTCAACGGTTTGGCCAAAGATCCGGTTGACCGTGTTGTTTTGGAAGTTGAAGGCGACACCGTCTCCACATTCCGTGTTTTTGTCCGTGCCCCCCATGAATCCTTGCACGATCAGTTCGAGGACATGGCGTTTATTCTCACCAACTCAGAAACCGGGGACGTTATTGAATACGGATCCCGTTTCGCAGGACCTGTTAGGTAAGGCACAATGACCGCTATGAATAAATCAGATCGCCCCGATGGATGGTGGTACCCCTGGATTTTCGTTGGCGCGTTTTCTGTCGTGTTCGCCGTCAACGGCACCATGGCATATCTCGCCGTGAGCACCTGGACCGGTTTGGAAACCAAGGACTATTATAACCAGGGTCTCAGCTACAACGACACCTTGCACCAGCATAACCAGCAGGCCAAGTTGGGCTGGACGCCAACGCTCAGCTACGAAAATATCCCCGTCGCAAACGACCCCCGCGCCGGTCAGTTCCGCCTGCACTTCACCGACAAAGACGGACACGACATAGAAGGCTTGTACATCAACGCCCTGGCCGTGCGTCCGACCAATGAAGGCTATGATCAGGAATTGATCTTCACCTATCGGGGCAAAGGCACCTACGCCGCCAATGCCACCCTGGCGCTGCCGGGTTTGTGGGAACTGCGCTATACGGCCACCCGTGGGGAGGTGCTCTTTAAAATGCGTCAGAGGGTCCAAATCCGTTAATGGCGGAGCCCCTCAGCACACCGCTGGCCCCCTCGCAACAAGCCCCCTCTCAACAGGGCACAGCGGGCCTTCGGCCCTGCCTTCACTGCGGCGAACCCGTTGTGCTCGCCGCAGCGAAACAGCACGCCGGGGATGGAGCATTTTGCTGTTCGGGTTGCCGGGCGGCGTATCAGATGATCCAAGGCTTAGGCCTGGAAAGTTATTACCAGCGCCGCTGCTTGGATCCTGATCAGCCAACCCTGCGGCCCGAAGACGAAAACACCCGGTTTGACTTTGGCACCTTCACGACAACCGGTGCCGATGGTGTCAGCACCCTGCATTTGATGGTCGAAGGCCTGCAATGCGCGGCCTGCGTTTGGCTGATTGAAACGGTCCTGCGCAAGCAACCGGGGGTGCTGCATGCGCGCATCAACATGACCACCCGGCGGCTGGTGTTAAAGTGGAACAGCCCCCAAACCGATGCCGCCCAGCTGATCACGGCGGTCACCCATCTGGGCTACCGCTTGGCCCCCTACGATCCCTCCCTGATATCGGCCGAAACCCAGTTGCGCGAAAAACAATTGCTCCGTGCCCTGGTGGTGGCGGGCTTTGCGGCGGGCAACGTGATGTTGTTTTCCGTTTCCGTGTGGGCCGGGCAAGACATGGGCATTTTTACCCGGGGCATGATGCATTGGCTGTCAGCCCTGGTGGCACTGCCCGCCATCGCCTATTCAGCCCGTCCGTTTTTTTACAGCGCTTTCACCGCGCTGAAAGCCGGACGCACCAACATGGATGTGCCGATCTCGCTTGCCGTGATTTTGGCCAGCGCCATGAGCTTGGTGGAAACCATGCGCCTCAGTGAGCACGTCTATTTCGACAGCGCCATTTCACTGGTGTTTTTCTTGTTGATTGGCCGTTATTTGGACAGCCGCGCACGGGGCCGGGCGCGCGCCGCCGGGGAAAACCTGATGGGCTTGAAGGCCCGCGCCGTGACCATTTTGCGCGAAGATGGCAGCCGTGAGATCGCTCCGCCGGAACGCCTCAAGCCGGGGATGAAGTTTCTCACTTCGGCGGGCGAACGCATCGCCGCCGACGGTCAGGTGCTCAGCGGTGAAAGCGATATCGACACCTCTCTCATCAATGGCGAAAGTGTTCCGGTGCAAGCCATCGTCGGCGCACAAGTGTTTGCAGGCACCCTGAATCTAAGCGGCCCCATCACCATCGAAGTCACCAAAACCGGTGAAGACACGCTGCTCAGCGAAATCGTCCGCTTGATGGAAGCCGCCGAAGATGCCCGCGCCAAGTTTGTCGCCCTGGCCGACCGGGTGGCGCGGTTTTATGCGCCGGTGGTGCACACTTTGGCGGCGGGTGCCTTTTTAGGCTGGTGGCTGGTGGGCGGATTGGCGTGGCAAGACTCACTCATGGTTGCCATCGCGGTGCTGATCATCACCTGTCCATGCGCCTTGGGCTTGGCCGTTCCCGCCGTGCAAGTCGTCGCGGGTGGGCGCTTGCTGCAACGTGGCATCTTGTTAAAATCGGGCACCGCGCTGGAACGTCTCGCCTCAGTCAATGTCGCCGTGTTTGACAAAACAGGCACTTTAACGCGGGGCACGCCTGAGTGGATCAACGCCGACGCCATTGCCCCAGAGGACGCGCGCCTAGCCGCCTCCATGGCAGTACTCAGCAAACATCCGCTGTCGCGCGCCTTAAGCCACACCGTCACCACGGTTGCGTCCCCCGACGGCGTTGAAGACGTGCCCGGATCAGGGCTCAAGCTAAACTCACCAGACGGTGAAATTCGCCTCGGCCGACGCAGTTGGTGTGGGGTTGAAGAGGCCACTGATAGCGCCGAGGCCGAACTGTGGTTGGCGCGGCCAAACGCCCCGCCCGTGCGCTTTGCCTTTAGCGATCAAATCCGCGTCGATGCCGCCCAATCGGTTGCGGCCCTCAAAGCCCAAGGCATCGCCGTAATACTGTTGTCCGGTGACCGCGCCGCCGCGGTGCGGGTCGCGGCGCAGGCGGCAGGCATTGACGACTGGCACGCTGAACTGAAGCCCGCCGACAAGGTTGCCCACTTACATACCTTAGCCGAACAGGGCAAGCGCGTGATGATGATTGGGGATGGTCTTAACGACGCCCCGGCGCTGGCCGCAGCACACGTGTCGTTGTCACCATCGAGCGCCGCCGACGTCAGCCAAACGGTGGCGGATGTTATTTTCCAAGGGGATAAGCTGGCCCCGGTGTTGGAAGCCTTGCATGTGGCAAAAATGGCCGACAAACTGATCAGACAAAACTTCGCCTTGTCTTTTGCCTACAACGTCGCCACCATACCGTTGGCTCTTGCTGGGTTGGTGACGCCGCTCATCGCCGCCATCGCCATGTCGACGTCATCGCTGATCGTGATCAGCAATTCTTTGCGGCTGGGGCTGAAAAAAAGCCCCGCCCAGACAAAGGCCTCCGCTTTACCGAAAGAAGCCCCCTTATGAACGTTCTGATGTTTCTCATCCCCATCGCCCTGGTGCTGGGTCTCGCCGCCTTGTTCGCGTTTTTATGGTCGCTGAAATCAGGGCAGTTCGATGACATGGAAGGTGCCGCCAACCGCATCTTGTTTGACGATGACGACATGCACGTAAAGCCACTGACGCCGCCCGAGACCCCACCGCAGACAGCCCCAGACGACGACGCGAAAGCCCCCTAACGGCGAAGCGTCCACGCCACAGCCGCTGGGCTGAGGGCACCAAACAGGTGCTTAACGGTGTGGCCGGATACCGTGCCGCCTAAGACGTTCAAAACTTCCCGATCAAAATGTTCCGTTAACTTGGAGAGACCATAAAACAAGAAGGCCCCACCGATGGTGCGCCACGATATGAATGTGCCATGCGGCCACATCCACAAGATCAGCGGAATCAGCAATACGGGTAAAAACTGCACCAAAACATAGGCGCGCAGATCGCCTGCACATGCTGGGCTTGAACCGGCACACTTTAGCTCTGCAACATGCCATGACAGCACACTGGCCAAACCAATAACGATCAACACAACCAAGACACCCCTGCCCCTGGCACCCCGGGTCTGAATGCGATCAGAAATCACTGCGGCCAAAAACCCCATGAAGGCGATGGTCATGGGCAGGCGATCCCAAAACAGCGTGCCATTGTCCGGTGCCCAGTGATAATAGCCTGAACCTGGAGCGACCAAAACAACGCCCAAAAAAAACACCGCCAAGGGCAAACGGTCATAACCCGTTTCAAGACGCTGCGACAAAACCCATAAACCATATATCCCTGCGGGCACAAACGCCGCGTTGGACACCACGTCAGCAAAATTGGGAATGCCCAACACGTAGCGGGGGTCGGCAAAATGATGATACGCCCGCGGCTGGGCAATAGGCGCGATGAAGGCAAACACAGCCGCGATGATCGAAAGACTTACCCCCCAGAGCAGCCCCAGTTTGAGTGCGTCGCTCATGATTGCCCAATCTGCTTTTGCACCCAGGCTGCGACTCCCGGATAATCGGTTTTGCCACTGCCCAGTATCGGCAGCGCGGTCATCACCAACACCGATTTGGGCACCATGATTTCAGCGACGCCAGCGGTGCGGGCTGCTTTCAGATAAGCATCGCGGGTGGCGTGAACATATTCACTAACCAAAACCACCTGCTCGCCCTTTTTGGCATCGGGCAGGACGATTGCAGCATGACGCCTATTCGGCCAGGTGCGTTCTGCTAAGTCTTCCACCGCGCCCAACGACACCATCTCTCCGGCAATTTTGGCAAAGCGTTTGGCGCGCCCTTGGATCGAAACAAAGCCGTGTTCATCTATCGACACGATGTCGCCAGTGTCGTGCCAACCGTCAACCGGCGGCATCAAGACACCGGGTTTTTCGGCCAACAAATAGCCCTTCATGACGTTGGGGCCGCGCACCACCAGTTTGCCGCCGCCTGTGATCCCCGGCACGGCTTCGAGCTTGTGCTCAATGCCCGGCAACAACCGACCGACGGTGCCCGCCTTAAAATGCATCGGCGTGTTGAAAGACAACACCGGGGCCGTCTCCGTCGCGCCGTAGCCTTCCAAAATGCGCAGGCCAAACTTATCCGCAAAGACCCGCCGGGTTTCGTCTTTGACTTTTTCCGCGCCCGCACAGACGTAACGGATCTTGAAAAAATCATAGGCATTGGCGGCCCGCGCATAGCCACTGAGGAAGGTATCGGTGCCAAACATAATGGTCGCTTGGGTGTCGTAAACCAGTTCCGGCACCACCCGATAATGCAACGGCGACGGATACAAAAAGGTGCGGATGCCCGCCAAAACCGGAAGCAGCAAGCCGCTGGTTAGACCAAAGCTGTGAAACACCGGAAGGGCGTTAAACACCGTGTCGGTGGGGTTAAATTCGATGCGCGCCGCAAGCTGGTAGCGATTGGCCAGCAAGTTGTCATGGCTAAGCACCACCCCCTTGGGCGTGCCCTCAGATCCGGACGTAAACAACACAGCAGCGGGGCGGTCCGGATCCTTGACAAAGCCTTTGTGCCACGCCCGCGCGCCAAAGGTGGAAAACAACACCGCACCAAGCTTGTCCACAAAACTTAGGCTTTGCTTGACATCTTCCAACCACACCACCGTGCAGGGCTGGGCCAGCGCTTCGATGGTGGCGTGCAAATTTGCCGCTTCCACAAAGGTGCGTGACGTCACCAGCACATGGGCCTGAGAAAGCCGCAACGCCGCCGTCATGTTCCCCACGCCCGCCGAGAAATTCAGCATCGCGGGAACCCGGCCCACCGCCTGCAAGGCAAAAAAGGTCACCGCCGCCCCGACTGAATTGGGCATTAACACAGCCACGTTAGCCCCCTTCCCCGTCAGCTTGGCCAGCTTGCGTCCCAAACCAATCGATGCCGTCACTAAGCCTTGGTAGCTGAGCGGTGCGCGGGCAATATCTTCCAAGATGGGGGTTCTCAACCCATGAATGGTGCGCGCATCCAGTAAGGCGTCGAACAGCGTCTGGCGGGTGCGGCGCGATTCAAACATCAAGTCGCTCATCACGTCGTAAAGCTCCAAGCCCGCTTGGGCGCGCCGCTTAGCGCCTTTCAGGTCTTCATTGACGGTAAGCCTACGTGGCGGCAAAATCGTGAGCGTGATTTTTGGGAACCAGCGCCGACGTACCGTGCCTTTAAGACGTGTAAACATCGAAAATTCAGCGCCGTCGATGCGCACGGGAAGGATCTCTGCATCGGCCTTGTCGGCGATCAGGGCAGGGCCTTCATAGACTTTCATCAAGCCGCCCGTGACCGTCATGCGGCCTTCGGGGAAGATCACACATTTTTTACCCTTGGTCACTTCTTTGATCAACGCTTTCAGACTTAGCGGTTTGGTGGGGTCCATGGGAAAGGCTTCGATGAGGGTTAAGAACGGCTTTACCCACCATCGCCCAGCCATCTTCGTATTGACGGCGAACATTGGCTTTTGTGGTAAAAATGCCGCCAGCAACGCACCGTCCAGGAACGAGACGTGATTAACGACGATGACCGCCTTGTCGCCCACCGCTTGCCAATGGTCCAAGCCCTTCACTTCGGCGCGAAAGGCCACCTTAAACAGCCACACCAGCGCCGCTTTGATCAAAGCTTCAGGCAGCAGTTTACAGATGTAAAGCGCCACGGCTGCGTTTGCGATGGCGACCGTCAAAAACACCCCCGGTACCGTCATGCCGCCCGCCAACAGCGCCGCAATGACCAGTGCCGACGCCACCATGAACAGTGCATTGATGATGTTGTTGGCCGCTATATCACGTGAGCGGTGGCTGTCTTCGCCGCGCGTCTGCAAGATCGTGTACAGCGGCACGATGTAAAGCCCACCCGAAATGGCGATCAAAAGCAAATCCACCGTCACGCGCAATCCGCTGAACTGACTTAAAAACGTTTGCGCCCCGGCTAACGCGCCGCTGATCCCCACCAGTGACGTCACGTGGGTGCTGGCAAAATACAAATCGACCATAAACGCGGTCATGGCGAGGGCGGCGAACGGTACGTACTTGGCCGTCACTTCACCTTTCAACAGCTTGCTGCACAGCGCCGAACCGATGGCGATGCCGATGGAAAAAATCGACAGCAATGTCGTCACCACGCTTTCGTCACCGCCCAGAACAACTTTGGCAAAGGTCGGAAACTGGCTGAGAAAGGTCGCCCCCACCAGCCAAAACCAAGAAATTCCCAAGATGGACAAAAACACGTCGCGACGCGACGCGGCATGACGGATCAAGCCTGCCGTCGCGGCTAAAAAATTCAGGTTGATCTTGAGCTTCGGATCCATGGCCGGGGCGCTGGGAATCATGATGCTGGTACCATAGCCCAACAGCGCGATGGCGATGATCAAGATTGAAACCACCAGCACGCCGCCGCTGGTGAGGATCAGCAAGCCGCCCGCGATGGTGCCCAATAAAATGGCGAGAAACGTACCTGCTTCGACCATTGCGTTGCCGGAAATCAACTCATCGACATGTAAATGTTGCGGCAAAATAGCGTATTTCACCGGACCAAACAGCGCAGACTGGGCCCCCATCGCAAATAATACCCCCATCAATACCCAGACGTTTTGGCTGAAAAATGCCGCCCCCGCGCTGGTCATGATCAGCACTTCGGCGGCTTTGACCAAACGCGACAACTGCGCTTTGTCAAAGCGATCCGCCAACTGCCCCGCCGTGGCGCTGAACAAAAAGAACGGCAATATAAACACCCCCGCCGCTGCCGTCACCATCAACGGACCATTGACGCCTATCCCGTCCGCCATTTGATAGGTGATAAGCATCACCAGCGCACTTTTGAACACATTGTCATTCAACGCGCCCAAAAATTGGGTTGCGAACAACGGCGCAAAACGGCGGCTTTTAAACAGGTGAATGATGTCGGAACTCATAACTTTCTTTTCCCCAAGGTTATCAATGCCACCACCAATTTTGTTTCTTCAACACGAATAACGCCATCACTTGGCCCCGTCCCCAATGATAAAGGAGCATACGTTCCCGCGACAATTATACAGGACACATGTAAACCGGACACGTCGCGTATGTTTTGTGGTGATAATTGCGTCAACACCGGACCTAAAACGGCCCCTGCCAACGCCCATCCCGATAAAATTTCGGCCACATAACCACCTTGGTTGGGCGGGGCCAGCATCACCACACGATGCATAGGCACGGATGACACCGTTTGCGCCTCACTCAAGCCTTTCATAACAAGGCTCAAGGCCCGAGCTTGGCCTTCAAGGGCGCGTTGCATATCATTTTTTCTCCCCCACGCGCGCCGGACATATAAGAGGTCAAGCAATTGGCAATGCCCGGTCCAGGCATGACGCTGTACGCGCCATCCGTCCACGATGCGCACATCTGTCCACAATTGTCGTCCACCCAACGTTGGAAACGCGACGTTGAGAGGTTTCATTCTTTGCCCCACAAACGCCACCAGGGCGGTGCGCCACTTGATGAATGTTCTGGCGGACTGGTGGCCGAAGCGGCGAACTGAGTCGCGACATTACGGCCAAACTGGGCTTTGCGTTTGACTTTAAACTTGGGCGTTACCATGTCTATCGCCGCAACCGGGCGAGCCAATGGTTTGCCGCTGAGCAACATTTCCGCAAAACTGACGGCGCGCTCATCTGCGTTTTTTCTGCCAAACCCTGCATTCTTCAAGAACCTGCTCATGACACCATTTCCAGACTACGGATCCATTATGTAAACATGCGATTACTAATATAATCCCGGCGTTCACAAATGTCACATGTCTCCTCATCGCTGGGATCTGAACCATCGTGACGTAACGCGCGTCAGAGCGCGATGATGACCATCACAGTTCTATTTTTTTCATTTTTTCAAATAGTTAAGCAAATACGACAACGCCGCCCCGACAAACGGGGCGGCGCTAGCTATACCATTGACGCGTGTTTGAAGGCCTTTCCGTCACTTGCCTTTATCTCTGTCGATGGCATAGCCTTCGCCGCGCACGGTGCGGATTACGTCTTCACCACCGCCAGCGTTGAGAGCTTTGCGCAAGCGGCGAATATGCACGTCGACGGTGCGATCTTCGACGTAGACATCGCGTCCCCACACCAAATCGAGTAACCGTTCGCGTGAAAACACCCGGCTCGGGCGTTCCATCAAGGTTTTGAGCAAGCGAAACTCGGTTGGCCCCAAGTGGATGGCGTGGCCCCCTCGGTTCACTTTGTGTTGCGCTAAATCCATGACGATATCACCATACTGCAACGCTTCGTTGGACACTGCTGGATTGGCGCGACGCAACAACGCTTTGAGACGCGCCATCACTTCGCGGGGGCTGTAGGGTTTGACCACATAATCGTCTGCACCGGTTTCGATGCCGCGCACACGGTCTTCTTCTTCACCGCGCGCGGTCAACATCAAGATGGGAATTTCCCGGGTTTCACTGGAACTGCGCAACTGGCGACAGACCTCGATCCCACTGAGCCCCGGTAGCATCCAATCCAAAATGATCGCATCGGGCGCGTTTTCCTGGGCCATCAACAAGCCCTCTTCCCCATCCTGGGCCACCAGAACGCGAAAGCCTTCTTGTTGCAGATTGTATGAAAGCAGCTCCGCTTGTGGCGGTTCGTCTTCGACGATAAGAACCAAATGCTCCAAGTCAATTCCTATATAAAATTATTCGATAATCATTTCACTGGAATGATCATTTTTAGGACGCTCATCGGCAGGCTTTTCGCCCGACACCAAGAAATGAACATTTTCCGCAATAGACGTTACATGATCGCCAATGCGTTCCACATTTTTCGCCACAAACAGCAGGTGCGTACAAGCCGTAATGTTGCGCGCGTCTTCCAGCATGTAGGTCAAGAGCTCACGAAATAAGCTTGTGTGCATCAAATCAACTTCTTCGTCGCGCATGCGCACATCGTCGGCTTTGGCCAAATCGTGCGCGCCATAGGCGTCCAGCACATTCTTGATCATGCTTTGAACTTGGCGCGCCATGCGTTGGATGGTCGCAGTGGCGTTGCCGACCGGTTCCATTGCAGACAGCGTTAACGTACGCTTGGCGACGTTCTTGGCGTAATCACCAATGCGTTCCAGGTTCGACGCTATTTTAAGCGCCACCACAACGGCGCGCAAATCTTCGGCCATAGGCTGGCGCAACGCCAAAACGTAGATGGTGAAATTATCAATCTCTTCTTCAAGCAAATCGATTTTCTTGTCAGATTCAATGACCTTTGTCGCCAACGCCAGGTCACGACGGACCAACGCATCAACGGCGTCAGCCAGTTGACATTCGGCCAAACCGCCCATTTCAGCGATGATGCTGTCCAAACGGCTCAAATCTTCATCAAAGGACGAAACGATATGTTCGTGTTCCATTTCAGCTTTGTTCCCCTTAACCTATACGGCCAGTGACGTACGCTTTGGTGCGATCATCAACGGGTTTGGTGAAAATATCCCTGGTGTCGCCCTGCTCAACCAGCTCCCCTAAATGGAAGAAAGCGGTCTTTTGCGAAACCCGCGCCGCCTGCTGCATGGAGTGCGTCACCATGATAATGGTGTAGTTTTCCTTGAGTTCGTCAATCAATTCTTCAATCTTGGCCGTAGCAATCGGATCGAGGGCCGAGCATGGCTCATCCATCAAGATCACTTCGGGTTCAACGGCAATGGCACGGGCGATGCACAGGCGCTGTTGCTGTCCACCGGAAAGCCCCGTACCTGGCGCGTCTAAACGATCGCGCACTTCGTTCAAAAGACCTGCCTTTTCCAAACTGGTCAACACGATATCGTCCAGGTCGGCGCGGCTGTTGGCGAGGCCATGAATGCGCGGGCCGTATGCGACATTATCATAAATGGACTTGGGAAATGGGTTGGGCTTTTGAAAGACCATGCCGACACGGGCGCGCAGGTGCACGACATCAACACCACGGGCATAAATATTTTCCCCGTCGAGCCTGATTTCGCCTTCGACACGGCAGCCATCAACGACATCGTTCATGCGATTCAAGCAGCGCAAGAATGTCGACTTGCCACACCCTGACGGGCCGATCAGCGCGGTCACCATGTTCGACGGGATGTCTAAGTTAACTTTGTTCAGCGCCTGTTTTTTGCCGTAGAAGACATCTACGCCCTCGACCGTTACCTTGTGCGGCTTGCTATTTCCCTGCGGATTAACACGCGCGCTATCGGACACATCTGTGTGAATGGCGAGTTCCATCAAGCTTACTTCCTTACCAACGAATTTCGAACTTTTTGCGCAACACAACCGCAATTAAGTTCATTGAAATCAAAAAAACAAGAAGGACGATAATCGCTGCCGCCGTGCGTTCGGTGAACGCCCGTTCGGCACTGTCGGCCCACAAATAAATTTGCACTGGCAACGCCGTCGCTGGGTCGGTAAAGGATCCCGGCGGATCAACGATAAAGGCAACCATGCCGATCATCAGCAATGGCGCACTTTCACCCAACGCTTGGGCCATGCCGATGATGGTGCCGGTCAACATACCGGGCATGGCCAGCGGCAAGACGTGATGCAACACCGTTTGCACAGAACTGGCACCCATGCCCCACGCGGCTTCGCGAATGGACGGCGGCACCGCGCGCAACGCCGCGCGCGAGGCAATGATAATGGTCGGCAACGTCATCAGCGCCAGCACAATTCCGCCAACCAAGGGGGCGGATCGTGGCAACATGAAAAAAATCAAAAACACTGCAAGACCAAGCAAGCCAAAGACAATCGACGGGACGGCGGCGAGGTTGTTGATGTTGACTTCGATAACATCCGTCCATCTGTTTTTCGGCGCAAATTCTTCAAGATAAATCGCCGTCATAATACCCAGGGGAAACGACAACAAGAAGCACACCGCCAAACTAAAGATGGACCCCATAAAGGCACCAAAGACACCCGCCAATTCCGGCTCACGCGAATCACCATCCGTGAAAAAGTGGCTGTTGAATTGTAATTTGAGGGCACCATCGCCGATTAACGTGTCAGCCCAGGCAATTTCCTTGTCGCTCACCCGGCGGTCGCCTTCAACAGTCGCGCGATCAATGACGCCCTTCATCAGCATGTCCACATCGTCGGATGCGGGCAGCCACACGGTGCGGGTTTGCCCAGCCAGCGACGGATCCGCCGTAAACATGTCTTGCAAATAAAACCCAGCGCCCGAGCTCATAAACTTCGTAAGCAACCGTTTGTCGCCCCGTGAAGTGACCTTTGGAAAACGTTTTTGCATGCTGTCTTTGACGATAGCCCGCCAGTTGTTATCCTGAACATGGGCTTCATCAAAAACCACCGTTAACGAAACATTGGTTTGCTGAAAGGCGCTGAGACCGCGCGAGCCAATCGCCACCAGCATGATGGCAAGAAAGCCTAAGGCAACGGCGATGGCGGTGATGCCGTACAAACGAAAGCGCGTTTCGGCCCGGTAGCGCTTGGTGAGACCAGCTTTGATGCGTTCTGAATGGGTCACTGTATTATTCATATTGCTCACGGTACTTCTTGACGATGTGAAGGGCGACGACGTTCAGCACCAAGGTGGTGAAAAACAGCATCAGCCCCAAGGCAAATGCGGCGAGCGTCTTGGCGCTGTCGAATTCTTGATCGCCAGTCAAAAGGGTCACAATCTGTACGGTCACGGTGGTCACCGCCTGCAAGGGGTTGGCGGTCAAATTGGCGGCCAGTCCCGCAGCCATAACCACAATCATGGTTTCGCCGATGGCGCGCGACGCTGCCAACAGCAGACCGCCCATAATGCCGGGAAGTGCCGCGGGCAACACCACGTTGCGTATGGTTTCGGACTTGGTGGCGCCCAGGCCAAACGAACCATCCCGCATGGTTTGCGGCACCGCGTTGATGACGTCGTCCGACAAGCTGGAAATCAGCGGAATGATCATCACCCCCATGACCAAGCCTGCGGCCGAAGCACTTTCCGATGAAACATCGAAGCCAACAGCTTCACCTCCACCGCGCAACCACGGTGCCACCACCAAGGCGGCGAAAAAGCCATACACCACGGTGGGAATGCCGGCGAGAATTTCCAAAATCGGCTTAACCCAATTGCGCACGTTGACATTCGCGTATTCTGCCAAATAGACGGCCGCGAACAGGCCAATGGGCGTGGCAATGATCAAGGCAATGGCGCTGATCAAAAGGGTGCCAACAAACAAGGGAACGGCCCCAAAAGAACCAGACGACCCGACCTGATCGGCGCGCATCGCGGTCTGCGGGCTCCATTCCAAACCAAACAGAAAATCGGTTACCGGAACTTCGCCAAAAAAGCGATGCGCTTCAAAAAATAACGAAGCAACAATCCCGACCGTGGTCAAAATAGCGACCGTGGAACTAGCGATCAAGATACCCTTGATCACGGCTTCCACGGCCTTCTTCACGCGCCGCGCTGGTGTGACGTACATCCGGCCTCCACCAGCTCTTGGTGCGCGTTTCGTATATGTTGTTGACGTGGTCACGTCTTATTCTCCAAACAAATTCCGGCGGCAGCCTTAAATATGTGTACGCCGCCGCCGGCATATTTGCTGTCTTGTGTCTCTCTTACATGGAGAGGTTGGCAAGCGCCTTTGCATCGTGTTCGAACTTAGCGCGCTCGTCCTTCGGCATCGGGATCAAGCCTTTGTCGGCCAAGTAGCCTTCGGTGCCCCACGCCTTGTTGGCGGTGAACTCAGCCACAAATTCTTTGATGCCTGCAACTTTGTCTGCGTGATCGTTTTTCACGTAGAAGAACAAAGCACGCGACACGGGGTAATCGCCAGACGCGATGTTTTCAAACGTCACGTCTTTGCCGTTAATGGAAGAACCCTGAACCTTGTCAGCGTTCTGATCCAAAAAGCTGTAACCGAAGATGCCCAAGGCGTCTTTATTGGCTTCAAGCTTCTGTACGATCAAGTTGTCGTTTTCACCGGCTTCGATGTAAGCGCCATCTTCACGGACCGTGTGGCACAAAGCTTTGTAAGCTTTCTTGTCGGTTTTCTTCAGAGCTTTGATCCAGCCGATGCTCTTGCAACCACCTTCCATGGCCAATTCAGCGAAAGCGTCACGGGTGCCGGAGGTGGGCGGCGGTCCAAGCACTTCGATCTTGATGTTGGGCAGATCGGAACGCACGTCTTTCCAAGTCTTGTTCGGGTTGGCCTGGGTCTTGCCTTCACCAGCAGGAACATTTTTCGCCAAAGCTAAGAACAAGTCTTGCAATGTCAGAGCAAATTTCGGCCCTTTTTTGGAATTTGCAACGGCGATGCCGTCATAACCGATTTTAACTTCGGTGATCGAAGTCACGCCGTTCTTGGCGCACTTTTCAACTTCGCTTTTTTTGATGCGACGCGAAGCGTTGGTGATGTCGGGATGTTCGTCACCGACGCCCGCGCAAAATAGCTTGAAGCCGCCGCCGGAACCGGTCGATTCGACCACAGGAGTCTTAAAGCTGGACGTCTTACCGAACTGTTCGGCAACTGCCGTCGAAAACGGGAACACCGTCGAAGAACCGACGATACGAATCTGATCACGAGCCTGGGCCGCGCCAGCAACAAAAATACCGGCAAGGGCCGCTACTGCAAGGGTCTTCTTGAACATTTTGTCCAATCTCCATCTAGGAATACAAATAAATACGGAGACGACATACATTGATTGGGGACTCCCCAAACCCTGTCGTCTTGCGCAAAACTTAGTGTTCCGTGGAGTCCCTTTTATGAACTTCGTGTTACAACTTTGTGACAGTCAACAAATCGCAGATTTGTGCGCGTTTTAATCCTCAAAGTAAGGCAGTTGAACTCGAAACTGTGAGCCTTGCCCAGGCACACTTGTCACAATCAAGCGACCGCGATGGCGGTTGACGATGTGTTTGACGATGGCCAGCCCCAATCCGGTACCGCCCATCAAACGTGAGCGGCCCTTATCGATGCGGTAAAAACGCTCCGTCAGCCGCGGCAAGTGTTCTGCCGCAATGCCGTCGCTTTGGTCGGTAACCGATATTTCAATACCGGGCTTGCCCACCTCTACCATGGCGTCCAGCGGCTTGGCGGTGATGGTGACGGTTGTCTTTGGCGCGCCGTATTTGACGGCATTGTCGACCAAATTTTGAAATACTTCGCGCAATTGATCGGCATTGCCGGGTACGTCCGCCAGATCTGTCGGCACGTCAGCGACAATCGTCATGTCCTTTTGGTCCGCTCGATTTTGCACCGTTGCGACCACTTCAGCGATGATATCATCCAGCCCCACGCGGGCGGTCGGACGAATGTGTTCGTTGACTTCGATCTGCGATAGGGACAATAAATCGTCGATCAAGCGCGCCATTCGCGCGGCTTCCCCGCTCATGATACCCAAAAAGCGCTCTTGGGCTTCGGGATCATCTTGAGCGGACGTTTGCAAGGTTTCGATAAAGCCGCTGAGTGCCGATAAGGGCGAGCGCAGTTCGTGGCTGACGTTGGCGACAAAATCGGCACGCATGGTTTCGGCATTTTTCAACGCCGTCACCTCATGCAATGCCATCACGGCGCGCACCGAAAGGGCTTCGCTGCGCGCCACCCCCATGACTTGAAGCTGGTAAGCGCGGCGCACCGGGGTTTCAAAAACCAAGTCCGCGTCGGCACGGAGCAATTGGCCGGAGACGGTTTCTTTCAAGGGCTCTTGGGCGCTGGGCTGGCGCAAGACCAAGCAGATATCGCGGCCATGCATCCCCGCTCCCAACAGTTCATCCGCCGCTCGATTTCCCGCCAGCACACGCCTGCGACCATCCAAAAGCACCACCGGATCGGGCAGCGCATCTAAGATGACCGAGGCCAAAGTCGTGTCCACCTTGGTCACCGTTTCGGGAAAGGCCCGCGATTGCTTAAACCCGGCCCAGCCCGCTCCCAGCACGATCACCGCAGCACTTAAAAGTGCTTCGTTCACGCTAACGGTTTTATCCGCAGCGAACGCCGCCAACACCATGAATCCCGGCACCGTGGCCATCAGCGGGGCAAAGGAAAAATCGGCAAACGGATAACGGCTCATAGGCTAAAAACTCTCGTATTTTGAAGTGGGCCAGATTTTTGAATAAGAGACAGTCTTTGAACTGGACCAGCATACTGCTCCATCAACGTCTACGCCACAAACGTCTGTGCATTTCTAAGCAAGGGATAGCATGGGTAAGCTGTATGTCTTCGCCACGATCTTGTGTAAGCTTCATTTTATCAAAAGAATACTGCCACAACACACAAATGATGGGTTTGCTCAGATGTCCACGTGCACAGGTCCCTATGTTCGCATCCCGTTCTCACACGCCGATCTCAAACCGGTGAAAACGTTGCTTGCCAATTTACGCGTCGTGGGGGCACCGATGGTGGTTCGCGAAGTGCCTTCTGGTGAAGGCGTCGCGGATAACTTTACACTGCACATCGATATTGAAGACCCAACCGTTTCAAGCCGCATTTGGGACGTGCGGGCGGCTAAGTTTCAAGGTCCCAAAAAAATGTTTGGCCGCAAATCCGTATATGAACTCGCCATACGAAAGCGTGACGAGCACAATACGGTGGTGTGGGAAGGCTATCGCTTTGCAGCCCATTTTGAAACACTGGCAGACATTTTTTGCACTGATTTCGCTAGCCTTTCGGGCGGTGCCATTTTGGAGAGCTGGCTGCCCTCCCCCGCTGCGCAAAAGCAACGCATCCAACTTTGTACGGGCTTATAAGGCCAAGACGGCCAAATAGATGCTGTTCCAAATGCAAACCAGATGCAAATCAAGAAACTCCCTACCCGTTTCATTGATATTTTAATTGTGTAATATCAATAAATTAATACATGGATACTACATCTAGGTCCATCGCGTAAAACTTTGTTTTGAAAGCGCTTAGGCTTTTGTTCTAATATTTTTGCACAAAGATCAATATGACGGCGTTTCAACGCTCACTTAAAACGACAATATCCTGACGTCCTCAAAAAACAGAGGCAACAGGTGGAGATTATATCGATGACCGAATGCGCCGCTCTAGAATGTGGAGAAATTAGAGAAGCCTGTGAAAAAATGGGCTGTACGGAACTTCTCGAATTCCTCATCAAAAACAAATTCGCGGGCAAAATCGCGGTCACGGCCTCTTTGCGGGCGCGGTCTATTATTGTTCAAAAATTGCTTTCAGAAGTCGCCCCCGACGTTCCGATCATCTACTGCAATGCCGGCAAGGTGTTCCCCGAAAGTGAAGAGTATAAACGGGACATGATCGCCCGTTTTGGCTTCACCAACGTTCTCGCCCCCGTCGGCGTAGATGAAGTCGCTATCCGTTCAGGGGATCGCGATCACATTGAATGGGTCAAGGCGCAATACGATCGCAATTCAGGGGCCACCCAGGAAGCTTTGCATTTGAACAACACCCTCAAACCGTATTCGTGCTGGATCAGCGCGGTCTATCACTACGATCAAGACAGCGCGTCGCGTTCGCGGGTCGAACGTGAAGGCTTGCTGGTGCGGGTCAATCCGATCTTGGATTGGGATGCGGAACGCGTGCAGACTTTTATGGAAGAATTCGAACTACCCTATCACAAGCTGGCCAAAGTGCCGGTGGATATGGACAAAAAGCACGGCGACGGCACCGATGTGATGACCTTTGCATTCTAGACCGTAAGAGCGCTGTGACTGCTGCGCAGGCGTTGGCCAACAGCGCCGCGCGTTGTTGAATGGCCGGATGGTCGCAATCGATAACAGGACAAGCCGCTAAAAACGGATTGAACTTGGCGACATCAATCGGCTTGGGGGTGGATTGAACAAAGGTCTGCATATTTCAAATCTGCCGCGTTCCGTAAAAATTGATACTTGCGCACAATACCAACCACTGTTTCATGACAGACTTATAAAGACAGGCCTTTAGTTTCAATTTGCTCCGGCGGCGCGACCCTTAAGGTCCAACACAGCCGCATGCAAGCTGGTTTCAAAACGAACCGTGTCTGGGTTCCAGCGATGCAGTTGGTAGAGCGGCTGATCGGCCAGGCCCGGTTCAAATGAACCGAGGCGATTATCCGGCGGCAGGCTCGGCGTCACCGTAGCGACACACGTTTTTAGATCAACGCTGAAATCCCGATGGGCATGGCCGCAAAACATGTGGACCACGTGCTTGTGATGCGCCACCAGTTCAAGAAATGCATCCGCCAGCACCTTGTCATCGAACTGGAACGGGTACTTAGAGGTAGTGATTTCAAAGGGCGGGTGATGCATAAACAAGGCCGTGGGCGTGTGGGTGTCTTGTTTCAGGATCTTGTCCAACGCCGCCAAACGCACCGAACAGGTGGTGCCGATGTTGCTGTCGCGATTTTGCGTGTCCATCGCGATAAGACGCACGGGAAAGCCTTCAACAGGATAAATGACAAATCCGTCCGCCAGACCCGCGCCACCCAAATCTTTGAGCCCGGCTACCAGGTTTTCGCCATTGTCCCGATTGCCAAGGGCAAAAAAGACTGGCATTGACAGCGGACTCATCACGGATTTGATGATCTCGTAGTCCGAAGGTTTTCCGCCTTGGGTGACATCACCGGTATGAATGATGAAATCGGGTTTTTCCTCCAGCGCGTTGATATGCGCGACGAAGGTTTCCAACGCGTGTATGCGCATCTGAAATTGAGGCTCAGCCGGATCCGGGCTGGTGATATGGGTGTCCGAGATTTGGGCAATTAGCATGGTTAAGACACCCTCAATGCATCGCGCCTAGGTCGTCTCGCCGGATGCTTAAACTTTTATAAACCGCCCTCTCCCAAGAATTTTTTATGTTTCCTGGGCTTTTTCAGCGTATTACTCAGAATATTATTATTCTTTCATATATGTCTTAATACGGCTCATAATGTATGTCAAACGCCTTCATTCGATTTTTCTAATTTAAGAAGAGGGTTAGATGAGAACCCCTCTATAACTTTTTTTAACCTCAAAAATCCATGTATTTAGCCATTTTTCACCCTGCGAAAGTTGTTTTATGACCGACACCGTTGAAGATTTAACCCGCCGTTTGACCCAATTTCGCGACGCCCGCGATTGGCGTCAATTTCACAGCCTAAAGGACCTCATCGTTTCTGTCGGAATTGAGACCGGCGAGCTGTTGGAATTGACCCAGTGGAAAGAGACTCAGGCCGTTGAAGACGCCATTACGGACCCAGATTTTCGCACCCGTTTGGGCGAAGAAGTCTCAGATGTGTTTCTCTATTTGCTGTTGGTCGCAGAGCGCGCCGGTTTGGACTTGATCGAAGAGGCGCACCGAAAAATCGATCATAACGACGCCAAATACCCCGTCGAAAAGGCCCGTGGAAACGCCAAAAAATACACAGAGCTGTAGGCAAACCGAACCTTATACAAAGGGGGAAAGGCTTGACGCCCCTCCCCCTTGTCTGTGTGAACTTCCGTGGACTTATTTCAAGGTTGCATAATAAGCTTGCAGAACCTTGACCACTTCAGGGCGTGAGAATTCAGGCGGAATGTCTTGGCCTGCGGTAAGCATTTCACGTTGTTTGGTGCCAGAAATGCTGACGTGGTGTTCTTTGTCATGCGGGCAGGTTTTGGCAGTCGCCATGCCCATGCATTTTCCACAATAGAACGTGATGTCGATCTTCAACGGTACGGTTTCCAACGCACCGGGCCACAGCGTGTCGAAAATGTGCTGAGCATCGAACGGCCCGTAATAATCGCCAACACCGGCGTGGTCGCGGCCAACGATCAGGTGCGAACAGCCATAGTTCTGACGGATCAGAGCATGGAACAGTGCTTCGCGCGGACCGGCGTAACGCATTTCGATGGGATAGCCCGCCTGAATGACGGTGCCCTTCACGAAATAGTTGTCGATCATCGCCTGAATGGCTTTGGTGCGGGTTTCAGCAGGAATATCGCCCGCTTTCAATTTGCCCAGCACTTGGTGGATGTAAACGCCATCAGTGACTTCAACCGCAATTTTCGCCAGATGTTCGTGGCTACGGTGCATCGGGTTGCGGGTTTGGAACGCCGCAACCTTAGACCAACCTTTTGAGGCGAACTGTGCACGGGCTTCGGCCGGACGCTGATAGAGATCGCCAAACAAGATGGGGAACGCACCTTCGTCAATCACGCTCACCGGACCGCCAAGACAGACGGCCTTTTGCTCGTTGACCTTTTGCACGCCGGGATGCTCACCGTCGGTGGTGGTGTAGACGTGCTGGGCTTCAAAAGCCTTGTCTTCGGTGGTCATGGCAAACTTTTCAGTGACCTTCATAATGGCCATGACGGTGCCGTTTTCCGCGTCAACCAGGGCCACTTCTTCGCCAGCGCCGATGCTGTCGGCAAGAGCTTGATCTGCCGTCAAGGTGACGGGAATTGGCCAAAACAATCCGCTTTTCAGCTTCATGTCGGCGCACGTACCATGCCAATCATCGCGGCCCATAAAGCCGTCAAGCGGCGTATAAGCGCCCATCGACAGCATCAAAACATCCGAGGTTTCCTTGCTGGACATGGGAACCTGTTTGAGGTTCTTGGCGCGTGCGATTTCAGCGGCGCGCTCCGTTGTCGGTGCCAGCAATGGCTTCAATCCTTCCCCCCCGTGGGGCTCAACCAGATGAGACATTTGTTTTCCTTTTATCTCTAATTCGGCCGGGGTGTTCCCCGACCGGTTTTTGTTTCACGCGCCTTTTGCTTAATTTTTATGCAAAATCCCTGTTATTATGTGGCGCGATTGATCGAACGATGCAGACGACACCGTTGGTAAACGTCGTGATTTTGTGGAGGCGAGGACTGCCGATATTCGCTCGAAATTGTACGTGCGACACGTCCCATCCCCCCTTTCGTTTAGATTAGGTCAAAGCCACAAAATTGCGTATAGATGCTTTTTAGCAAAACATTAGGGATCACGGCTATCGAAAATTACAAAAAGTGAATATATCAAAACGCTGATGTAAGGCATGGTATCGCAAAACTCACCCAGGATCACCCTAAAATTGGACGGAGATTTCAATTTCATTGACGTGCCAAAAGGCCCTATGAGCTTGATCCGAAGGGGCTAAATTTAGGGATACCATGTCTGGACGCTGACAGCCAAACCAGCCTCAGAATTGACGGCGGTATTGCCGCAATCACAGCGGCGATTGAAGCAACAAAACGGGCAACAAGTCCATCTCGGTCGAACGCTCCGACCAAGATGGACTGCACGAATGCGAACGGCTCCAGGGACGACCCTCTGACGATTCTCCATACCGATAACTCCAGGACAACTCCGTTCCAGTCCTGATCGAACAGGTCAAGGCTCCGGGCACATCTCACATCGAATTGTGACATTATTGCTATCATTGCAGAGCAAGTCGCACCACCGCTGGATCGCCGCGCACCCTTTGGGCGCTTGCACTGACCGGCTGGGGGGTAACTGGGGTATGCCCCGCTGGGCGTCATCATTCACTTTCACTTGGCGATCTCTTTGAAAAAGCGTATAATTATAAGGCAGTAGGAGAACGCTCATGAACAAGCAACTGACCAAAAATGTGGAAGTGAAATTCTTGGGCGCGGCGGGGACGGTGACTGGGTCTTGTTATTTGGTGAGCCACCCGGGCGGCAAGTTTTTGGTGGATTGCGGGTTGTTTCAAGGCTCCAAGACCTTGCGGTCTTTGAACTATGCGGCGTTTCCCTTTGATGCCAAATCCATTGATTTTATCATGCTCACCCACGCCCATGTGGACCATTCGGGGCTGATGCCGAAGTTGGTGAAGGCGGGTTTTGACGGGCCGGTTTACGCCACCCAAGGTACGCATGATTTGCTCACCTATATGCTGCCCGACAGCGGATATATTCACGAGACTGAGGTGAAGCGCCTCAACCGCCGTAACGTGCAACGCGGCGAGCCCATTGTTGAGCCTATTTACACCAGAAATCAAGCCGAGGCCTCATTGGATAGCATTATCATTCGTCCCTATGATGAGTGGTTTGACGCCACCCCGGGGGTGCGGATGCGGCTGTGGAACGCCGGTCATATTCTCGGTTCATCCTCCGTCGAGGTCACCGTTGATACCGATGACGGACTTGTGAAAATGCTGTTTTCCGGCGACATCGGTCCCCAGGAAAAATCGTTTCAAGAAGCTCCCGAAAGCCCCACCGATGTCGACTACCTGTTCGTCGAAAGCACCTATGGCGATCGCGATCGCGAGGACTTGACGCTGCAAGTGCGGCGCGATTTGTTGAAGCGTGAATTGTTGGACGGCCTGAACGCGGGCGGCAATGTGTTGATTCCGGCCTTCGCGGTTGAACGCACCCAAGAGCTGCTCTACGACATCGGCTTGCTGTTGAAGGACAAAGACATTCCGCCGATTTCCGTCTACCTGGATTCGCCCTTAGCCATCCGCGCCACCGAAGTGTTTGAAGAGCACACAGACGACTTAAACGAGATCGAAGCGCGCGGCGGGGTGTTTCGCAATCCGCATTTTCACTTCGTCAATCGCGCTGAAGATTCAAAGGCTTTGGACCGCATCACGTCGGGTGCCATCATCATCGCCGCCAGCGGCATGTGCGATGCGGGACGGATTCGTTATCATCTCAGATCGAATTTGTGGCGGCCCCAAGCCACTGTGCTGTTCGTCGGCTATCAGGTCCCCGGCAGCATGGGGGCGATGTTGTTGGGCGGCAAAGAAACCGTGCGCATTCATGGCCAAGAGGTCGCCGTGCGCGCGCGCATTCGCCGCATTGACAGCTATTCCGCCCACGCCGATCAGAACGAGTTGGTAAACTGGGCGTGCGCGCGCATGCCGGTGAAGCGCGGTATATTTCTCACCCATGGTGATGATCCGGCCCGCGCGACGTTACGCGATCACCTGATCGCCCACGGCTGCGCAGCGGGGCACATCTTCATCCCCCGGCTTGATGAAACCTATGTGCTGAGCCTCAGCGGCAAAGTGCATCACAGCCTGATCAAGGCGCGCATCGAACAAACTGAGATGTATGAGCGCGATTGGCACAATGAATATGCTTCGTTCCTGGTCCATCTGTCTGACACGCTGCGCACCCAAGACAGCGACCATGCCCGCCACAAAACCCTCACCAAATTGCGCGATGAGTTACAACGTATGGGGACAACTCAATAACAAAGCCCACCCCTTTCAGAGCAGGCTTTGTGACCGCTAGCGGGTATAAATGCTCCGGCCTTTAGATTGGCACCTTGATAGACTTGCCAACATCCGGCTCTGCGACGATTGCGCCGCCGGCTTCGATTTCTTCCTCGGTGGCGTCACGGACCTTCAGAACTTCGAGTTTGAAGATCACAAGACGGCCGCAAAGCGGGTTGTTGCCATCGACCGTGAGGGTCTTGTCGTCAAAACGGGTCACGATGAAGTTGCGGGGCTCACCCTTTTCATTCTCCATAGTGATGGTGGTACCGACTTCCCGATATTCTTCGGGGACATTTTCAATGCTGTCGATAAAGACCAGAGATTCATCGCGCGGACCGTAGAGCATATTGCAATCGACGGGCACCTCGATGACGTCGCCCGCTTTTTTGCCTGCCAATTCTAACGTGACGCTTTGGTCCAGAGCACTATCCATGCCATGCACGTAGCCGATGGGAAATTCAACCGCGATCAGTTTTTCACCGGACTTTTGGTCGATCACCTTGTAGGAAAGCTCGACGAATTTTTTATCTTTGATGGTTTCGCTCATATCAAGTCACAACCTAAGTCTTAGAAAATGGAGGCGCCATAAATCTTGATCACATCATGGTCGTCATAACCGAGGACCAAACGGCCTAGCCATTCACCCTCTTTTTTAGTGCTGCGAACACGGAAGAGAAGCGATGCGTGCACACCACGGCGAATGATGCCGAGATAATCGTAGACTTCGGAAAGGCTTCGGGTCAGTTCGCTTTTCGCAAATTGCTTTCCGACTTCGACTTCGTTCAAGCCTTGCATCAGACTGTAGTCAAAATGGCGGATGAACTTTCCGTATTCTCCGTCGTTGGAGGCCCTAACGAGCTCTATCCACATCGGTTCAGCAAAAGTCAGAATTTCATCATCTGTAAGTTCGATTATGTTCATGTGTGGCCTCGGTCACTTTGGAAAGGGAATTTTGTAGGGGCATAAAAAAAGATCAACACATAAATGCTGATCTTTTTTCAAGCCCCAGCAGAAGTTCAAAGTGAACTCCTGCTGGGTATCGTGAAGATTACTCGGCTGCAGCAGCTTGGTCTGTATCAAGCAAGTGATACAAAGGAGCTTTTTCCATGGTGTACTTGCCGGTCTTTGGATCACGACGAGACACAGTCAGTACGTGCCAGTTTTCGTCATCCAACTTCATGGCATCACCACGGTAGTAGTAACCGGGCCAACGCGTTTCCTTGCGGAACAAGGTGTGCTGTAAGACACACTCGGACGTACGATGGCGGTGCTTGACTTCCCAGGCACGCAGCAATTCGTGAAGGTCCTTGGCTCCAATCTTCTCAAGATCTTCTTCCATGATCTTGAGCTTCTTGAGACCAATGCTCAACAGCTTGTCGTTGGTCATGTAGTTGACCGTCACGCCACCGCCGTACTCATCCATCAGCTTCTGCAAACGGTCGAGAGATTGACGTGGGTTGTGGTAGTGCGGGTTGACATCACCAGCCACGATTTCGTTGCGGTGAACCTTGTAGTGTTCCATCGGCCGGAAGACTTCTTCTTTCAGTTTGGCGATAGTCGCCTCTGAAACGCGGATGCCTTCGGCTTTGCCGTCGTCGATGTACTGACAAGCGGATTTCGCAGCAATGCGGCCTTCGGTGAAGGAACCAGAAGAGAACGCGTGCGGCGTGCCGCCAACCGCGTCACCGGCACCGAACAGACCTTCGATGGTCATCATCCGGTTGTAGCCCCATTGATATTCGGGCGGAGACACGTCTGACGGGCCAGAGCACCAAGCACCGCAACCGGTGGCGTGGGAACCCATGACGTATGGTTCGGACGTGGTCAGTTCCGGGTTTTCGTTCTTCGGATCAACGTCTGTAGCAGCCCAGAGAACAGCTTGACCAACGGTCATGCCCAGGAAGTTATGCCAACCGATTTCTTCGAGATGCGGATCCTGGAACGAGTGCATCGTAACCATATGGATCGGACCGCGGCCCGCATTCACCTCGTTGATGATCGCGTGGTTACGCAGACATGTCGGAATCGGACGGTGGGTTGCGTGAGAAAGTTCCGGATCCAAATATTCCTTACCGACCATTTCTTGCAGGCCAGGGAACCACTTGGATTCGTATTCATCACCGTAGGCGTTTTGCGTGTAGGCCTTAAGGTGCAAGAAGTATGCGCCCACAGGGCCGTAACCGTCTTTAAAGCGAGCCAGAACGATACGGTTTTCCATCTGGGTCATCTTCGCGCCAGCGTTGATCATCAACGCGTAAGCGGAACCGGACGACCACGGTGCGTACCAAACACGACCGGCGCCTTCACCAACAGAACGCGGCTTGAAGAGGTTGGACGCGCCACCAGCACCGCAAACGACGGTTTTGGATTTGAAGACGTGGTAGTCACCCGTGCGGACGTTGAAGCCGACAGCACCGGCAATGCGGTTTTCCTTGGCTTCGTCCATCAACAAGTGGGTGACGCAAACACGGTTGTAAACTTTGTCGGCCGAATTCTTCGCGGCTTCAGCCACGATCGGCTTATAGGATTCACCGTGAATCATGATCTGCCAACGACCTTCACGCAGGTACGAACCCTTGTCCAGGTCGCGCATGATCGGCAGGCCCCACTCTTCGAACTGGTGAACTGCGGAATCGACGTGGCGGGCCATATCGAACAGCAGATCTTCACGAACCATGCCCATCAAATCGATGCGGGCATAACGGACGTGATCTTCCGGGTTGTTTTCACCCCAACGGGTACCCATGTAGCAGTTGATCGCGTACAGACCCTGAGCCACAGCACCGGAACGGTTGATGTTGGCCTTTTCGGCAATGACGATCTTCTTGTTCTTACCCCAGTAGCGGGCTTCGAAAGCGGCACCGGTACCACCGAGGCCAGCACCAGCGACGAGGATGTCGATATTGTCTTCGACGATTGTTTTGTAAGCCATTAGTAGTACACCCCTTCCTTCATGACGAGGCCGTTGGATTCCAGGGTATGCAAATCACCGTCATCCATGCGGATGTATTTCGGTTCGTTATACAATAGCTGGCTGTTCCGCTGTTCCTTGGTCGGTTCGGGAGCATTCTTCAATTGCGGAATGCACGTGCCCCAGGGCTTCGTGGTGATCGGAGCCAGCAGGGTCATGTCTTTTTTGCCGTTGCGGAACTTGATGCGCCAGGCAATGACACCCTTTTCTTCATCACGATCCACGCGGACGCTGTGGCCGAGCGGCGCAAAGTCTGCGTAGCCGCGCACGTCAATCGCGTTCTGTGGGCAAGCCTTCACGCAGGAATAACATTCCCAGCACATGCTTGGTTCGATGTTGTACGCACGCCGATAGGTCGTGTCGATGTGCATGATGTCAGACGGGCAAATATCAACGCAGTGTCCGCAGCCATCACATTTTGTCATATAGACGAAAGTAGGCATAATTTATTTCCTTCCCTGTTAGAAAGAATCTCTCAGGTTTGATTAGTAGTGCTGGGGCCGCTCGCGCTTGATGCCGAGTCCCATGTTAGCCGGGTTTTTGCCCATGTATTCTGGAATATCGGGAAACCGTTTTTGTAACGCGGGATCCGTCAAATCGCCCAATTCGGGCATGTTTTCCCGGGAACCATCGGCTTTGATGATGCGCTTATTGAAAGCAGCGGCCGGCTTGAAGAACATGTGGGCGAATTTTGACCACAACACGCCAGCAAACAACACCGTCGCAGCAATGACGAACAGGCCCAAGAACACGGTCGTCCACATTGCAACGCCTTTGGCTTGCAAAATCGCCCAGACCAGACCGAAGGTCGTGGTGCCCAGAAGCGACAGAATGAACATGTCCGCTTTCACGATGCGGTAGCAAGGAACACCTTCGGCAGCCACATCAACGCGGATGAAGAACCAGAACCAATAGCCGCCGAACATAACCATTGCGGCGCCCAAATGCCAGAGCTGAGAAAACATGCTCGGAGCTTCATTGGTCGGGTACACGAACACCAATGCAACGGTCATCGCAACAAACAAGATAAAGCCGTACATGGTGAACAGGTGTGAAAGCCGACGATGCGGGTTGCAAAACTCGCCAGAGGTCGCCACATCTATGACAACAGTGCTAAGGGCTATGCCGACCTTGTCACCGACTCCTAACTCACGCGTGCGTGAAGCTTGAGCCGATTTGGCTTTGGCAAAAAAGTATTTGGCGCTTTTCTTGTGGATCATATCAACAATGGTGCCGCCAACGACCAGGATGAACATCAAAATGATATAGCCCTGGATGACGTTGAGCGGGATGACCGTCACAAGATCAGCGAATGGATTACTGGCGAACATAAATTCCTCCCGTTACGCAGTCTTTAATTTCTGAAAAATCTTTTAGCAGATTTCTTTGCATTAGCGATGCATTATATAAAGTAATCCTGATTTGACAATTAGAATGGTCAAACGCGCCGCATTTAAATGTTTACCCGTAGGCTGCACAGGAGCTATTTACAGCTAAATATTTATTTTTAAATAATAAATTAGCTTGTATATAATAAATCTAAGTCGCATATGAGCTGATTTATGGCTCATCAAACGCTGTATCCGGACTCATTTTAGTCTATTTCCACCATCGAATCTCAAATGACGCGGCACAATTGTTGGCACATTCCCATCGCCCTTGCCTGCCGTGTTCGCTTCCGGTTCCGATAGCCCCCCGGACGAAAATGCGTCGGCGCCCTATACCTATAATTCATAGAATGTGTTCTGCGGGCGCACGGCTGATTTGCCACAGAGCCTGACCGTGCTTGTCCGACTGCGCTGAGATGATTTGTAAAAAGTTGCTTCCCTCTGGCAACACCATCCTATATATTCCGTTTTTAATATATGAGAACACTTTAATGCCGGGGGAGATGATTTGCAGTTTTGCAGGCAATTGTCTCGGGTTATAACTAGAAAACAGGTGAGTTGAATTATGGCTAATGTAAACGCAAAAGATCCGGTTCCCGATGGCGTGACCGCGTACTACACCACGAAGCAACAACCGGTGAACGCAAAAGGTTTCGTCGGCTACAAGAACGAATGGGTCGAGTGGCAAAAGGAAGTTCCGTACCAAACCCCGAAAAAGCCGTAAGCTTTTCGGACGGGCGCGCAAAAGCCCGATAAAGAATGCAAAAAGGGGGGCGCTGGACGCCTCCCTTTTTTTTGCCTGTCCTGTACTGCAGAAAGAGGAGAATCCCTGACCGCCGGACGATGGACGTTGCCAAAAATGGGCGACGGTCAGGGCGGTTTTGAATGGATTCGGCTGCTCCGATGAGGAATTACGCTATGTATTAGGCGGAACCGGACAATTTTTGTAGGAATTCTGCGCGTTTCTCAGCATCCATAGCCACGCTTTCCTCGACCGACATTCCCCTAATGTACCATTCGTGCGAGCCATCTTCATATTCAATGGCGGGACCGTCTTCCCGATGCAGATACCCTTGCATCCACCATTGCTTCATTTCATGCTCTTCAATTACGGCGGGACCGTCTTCGCGGTGGCGCACACCGTTCACCCACCACTGCTGTACGTCGTCCGGGCGGATGATCGCCGGGCCGTCTTCCCTGTGGCTGACGCCGTTCTGATGCCATTCCAGCGTGCCGTCCGATTCCATGATGGCAGGCCCGTCCTCGCGGTGCAGTTGGCCGTTTCGCCACCACTCTTTGGTTCCATCCCAATGTTCCACGGCAGGGCCGTCATCGCGGTGCTGCTTTCCATGGATAAACCAGACATGGGTTCCATCGGGCGTTTCGACGGCGGGGCCGTCTTCACGGTGCAAAGCTCCATCAAGGCGCCACTCGATTGTTCCGTCTTCTTTTTCGGTTTTTTCTGGTGTTTCGGGCATCAATAAAATCCGTTTCCTTAAGTCTTGGCACAAAGCCTGAAAGCAACAAGGCCAATTTACACGCAACACATACTCAGCGCTAGCGCCAGCGAGAGTTTAATATATGCATTATGTTGGACAATGTTACCGATTGATCCGTGTCATATCGCCAAGGCTTGATATAGGCCGCGCATAGGTTGGGGGCAACTGTGCTCTTAATCCCTGGCCCTTAATCCCTGGCCCTTAATCCCTGGCCCTTAATCCCTGGCTCTTAATCCCTGGCTCTTAATCCCTGGCTCTTAATCCCTGGCTTCAACCTTAAACACCGTACCAACCACTGCCACCACTTCGACCTTGGTGCCTTGGGCCATGTCGTCGCCGGAAACTTTCCAGGTGCTATCGTCGACTTTGACTTTGCCAAATCCGCCAACGATAGGTTCAGACAGAACAAAGTGCCTGCCGATATATTGTTCGCCACGGCGGTTTAAGGACGGATGATCAGTTTGTGGTGGATTGCGCTTCATGAACATGCGCCCCGCCACCACCGACAGAACCGACAACGCCGCAAACACCACAAACAGCCATTCCAGGCTCAAACCCGGCGCAGCCCACGCAACAACGCCGGTGATGATGGCCGCAATGCCCAGCCACATGAACACCACGCCGGGTGCCAAAATTTCAAACGCGATCAAAATCACGCCCGCAATCAACCAGTGCCAAAAGGTAATGTCGTCAAAGACGTGCATGGTCATCAAAAGGTGTCTTTCATCTGGGTGCGGCGGGGGCATCACGACA
>FLOH01000573.1_pt1 | contig 74199 bp, 79 predicted proteins | sample 756751 | NCBI WGS metagenome assembly FLOH01 (sample SAMEA4026879, study PRJEB14308) | marine metagenome | biome: coastal water; material: water | depth 74 m
AGCTGGAGATCATGCACGGCTTTAGAGACTGTAATGATCGAATATACCCTATGAAAACCGCAGAAAATACGGACTTTGGCCCCCGGGGTGGTTTGGTGGGGAGTTCGTACAGAAAGGAGTGGTGGTGCCTAATCCCTGTTGAGGTTGAATGGCTATTGTACGGAATGACTTTGGCTGTACAGAGGCGCAATCAAGGCGATGTTTAGGCAACGAAACAGCTATAATTATTTCGATTTTGTAGGCGCTACTATAGACCCTGTATCACTGCTGAGTTGCTCTGCCTGTCGTTCGACCCCTTGTTCACGTACCGGGTTATGCGGGCCGCAGAAATCCGCTCTCAGCGGGGCTATACCCCGTTCGGTGATCTGTAAAATTGCATCACGTTTGAAATCGTCGCTGAATTTTGTTTTGCTCATGATGGCCTCCTTGCCTCAAATTTAGGAAAGAAAGCGTCTATGAATCTAGCTATTCAGACGTTGACCTTTAGTAGGACCCGCGACCCGATAAGGGAGTAACAATTTGTTTTTGGTGGTCGCTAATTGGTTGCTAGTCTTGTGGGCTTCTTAACTCAGTCATCATAAGTCATTGAAATATTGGTGCACCCGACTGGAGTCGAACCAGTGACCTCTGCCTTCGGAGGGAAGCATTCTTAATCACTTGCCGACGTTCAACTCAGCAATTTTCTAGGATTTCTGATCCCAGCTTGATCTAACCCTGTTCAGATAGTTTGGTGGACTGACTGGTGGACTTAGAAAATTATTTATCCCAAGTCATTGTAATATAAAGAATATTGGCGTCCCCTACGGGAATCGAACCCGTGTTTCCGCCGTGAAAGGGCAGCGTCCTAGACCGCTAGACGAAGGGGACGCGGTCGGCGATGGTGGTAGCCACTCAGGGGCTGGAAATCAAGCGAGAAAAGCGTTCTTTCCCGGAAAATCGCAAAAAAACCGGGGAATCGTTATATGCACATCGCCGCAGCTCAATTCTCGTCGCGTACCTGTTTGATCAGGGCATCCAGGCCGCTGACGGATTGTTTCGGCGTCGCATGCTTTTCCAGGTAATAGGCAAAGATCTGCATGAACTCTTCGGCAAAAAAGGTCGGATCGATCTCGTCTGATTTATCCGCATTGGCCACGGCAAAGGCAGAGAAATTGGCCGCCGCATGGCGCATGCCGGCGGCGATATCAATGGCATCGACACCTTCCTGCAGCCGGTTGTTGGCCATATTGATGATTTGATTGGCTATCTGAATGCTCAGGGTATGCCGGTCTTCTTGATCGCTCATGAGTTGGGAACCTTTCCGATGGACCGGCGCACTTTAACGAAACTGACCCGTGTCGAAAAGAACCGTTAATGATCGAGCCTTAATCGGTGCGTTTTACCGCTGCGGCAAACATATAGCCGGTGCCGCGGACGGTTTTGATGATTTCGGGATGGCGGGAGTCCTGCTCTACCTTGCGTCGCAACCGGGTCACCAGTACGTCAATCGAACGATCAAACGGCTCCCAGTCGCGGTTGTAGATGGCGTCGAGCAGGTGATCACGCGACAGCACACGTCCGGCCTTGTCGATAAATTCGTTGAGCAGGCTGAATTCACCGGACGTCAGTTCAACTTTGGAGCCGTCCGGATTCTTAAGCTCACGACTGTCGAGATTGAGAATCCAGCCGCTGAAGGTGACGGAGCGTTGCTTCCCGACCGTGGTATCAACCGACGAACTCCGCCGTTCGGTGACGCGGCGCATGACGCTGCGAATCCGGGCCAGCAGTTCGCGTTCGTCCCACGGCTTGGTGACATAGTCGTCCGCGCCGATTTCAAGACCGACCACCCGGTCAATGGCATCGTCCTTGCTGGTCAGGATGATAATACCGACGGCATATTTGTCGCGGAGTTGCCGTGTCAGCTCAAAACCATCGTCTTTCGGCAGTTTCAGATCCATGATGGCCAGATCGGCAGGGTCCTTGACCATCAGGGCATGCATGTCGGCACCGTTATCACACGTTGAAATACGATAGCCTTCGCCTTCAAGATACAGGCGGAGCGCCTTTTGGACAAATGCATCGTCTTCTACAACAAGTATGTGCGCAGAATCTGCCATAATAGGGTATATGTCTTGTTATCCAGAGGTTTGCCACAAAAACGGAAGTGTCGCGTGATTGCCGGGACCGGGTTAGACTACGCGACATAAAGGGCAAACCGCAACTCATTGAGGTGAATATTATTTATTCACTGCCACTTTAAGTAAGAGCGCCACATGCCGGACGAGAATGATAAAATAGTCGACGTACAATTGGTTCCAGGACCTGGGGTTAGCGCCTGGCTCTCTCGGATTTTCGATACCCTGCAGCCGTCGCAAACGCAGATGCAGCCATACTTACCTGATGGTCTATCCGGTTCGTTTTTAGCCGCACGGCGTATCGATTTCAATGTACCGGAGGATTTCATTTCATCGGATGGCGGGACTCTGCAACGCCTCGAGATCAGGGGACTGCCCAAAGGCGTCCGTCTTTCCAGCGGCAGTAATTCCGATGAAGGATTCTGGCTGTTCGAACCTGCTGAACTGACCGGCCTCAAGTTCATTGTTCCTGATGAGATTGCCTTGCCGTTCTCGATTTTTCTGAAGGCTGTTTTTGCCAATACCGAAAGCGATCAGACGTGGGTCGAGTTAACCGGCTACGAAGTTGCGGACGGTGTCATTCCCGAGGCCACGACAACCACGGCTGAGCCGCAAGTGCCCGATACCCTCAACCCGACACCGATGGTTGTGATTGATCTGGACGTATCGGTCGGCACCGATGATCCGGCTGTCCTGCAGGGCATTGCCGTTCAGTTTTCCGGTTTGCCAGAAGGGGCTTCACTCAACACCGGCAGCCATGATGGAAATGGTGTCTGGATGGTGCCGGCCCTTGATTTGCCGGAACTGAGTATCGTTATCCCTGCCGATACGGCGGACTTTGATCTCAACGTTGTGATGTTTATCGATGGATCAGAACCGCAGTCGGCAACCATTCAGGTCAACAATGATGTGATTGAGGCCAATCCGCAATCGGCATATATAATCAGACTTGCTCCAAACGATGGGGCACATCCGATCCGCTTCAGTGTCTTTTCAGACGGTACCGCAACCTATGACCGGATCATTCAATGGCCGGACGGTCCTGACAGGCTTGTCGATATCCGGGTGCCTTATCTCGAAGACGCGCTGCCGTTCGAAATCGTCATGCGTCATCAGCCTTTTGAAAAAGGCGAGGGCGGTTCACCCAGATTGATCGGGGTCACGATAGAAGGCGATTTCATCGCACCCGATTCTTTTGCAATATCGGCAAACAGTACCCTTGATGAGGTCGGCATGGGCTGGCATGGCGATCTGGTGATCGACGTCAGACGCGCGCTCAAATCGATATCAACCGCAACCGATTCAGAGCCTGACACCCCAGCGGCAGGGGACAGTGCTTCCGTAACGGCACAGTCTGACGCCGAGACGGGAACAATACCTGAGCTTTCGGAAACAACGCCAACCGATGCAGAGACCATGCCCGTCGATGAACAGGCTGATACCGACGCGGCCATGCCCGAGGTTCTGGAACAGCATCCAGTTGAGCCCGATATCCTGTTCATGGATGCCTCGTTTGAAGACCTGCAGAGTTCCCAGTTCATCGGCGAACTGAAACGGCTCAGGGATTTCATCCGTACCCGCCCTTCGAGCAATGATGGCGAAGTGTATGCAAGGCTCGGCATCGACGTCACCAAATGGCGCGATATGCGGGTCTTGGGTCCCGTTGGTGCCGATGTCGATTTGGATCCTCTGCTGCCCGCATTGGCGCCCCGAGGCGGTTTCGACAACACGCGTTTCGTGGCCCCCATTAGGCTGCGCGATCTGCCGGCAGACGATCACGTGCTGGTCCGTCTCAGCAGACTTGCCCCCGGCACGCTTCTGACGCACGGCATCAATAGCGGAAACGGCACTTGGCTGCTGACCGTTTCGGAAGCTGCAGACGTATCGGTGTTGCCGCCATTGGGGATGGACAAAACCACCGCAGCGCACGTTGCATGGTTGAGCGGTCCGGACAACGCAACGGTGTCCACGCGCGCCTCGCTACTGATCGGCGTAAAACACACAATTCGTCCACATGCCGCAACTGAAATGCGCAGCCTGTCGCTACCCCTCGAGCCGATACATTTTGATCCGGAAGGCCATAACGCCTTGTCGATTACCATCGGCGACCTGCCACCCGGCACGCTGCTGTCAGGCGGCAGAAATCATGGCGGCGGCGTATGGACTCTGGAAACGACAAGCGGGGCACCGCTGACATTAACCTCAGCGACCGACAGCAAACCATTTTCGATTACGGTCACCTGCGTTGCCCTGAACAGCGAAAACGGTAACAGCACCGTCGTCTCACGAGGACTTGAAATTGCCCCCGCCCAAGGAAAAATTCGTCTCAAAAACAATTTGGCCGCATGAATAGGGACGCGTGATGAGGGTTACTGTCTCTACCCGCGTTTTTGCCGTTTTTGCCTTGCTGCTGGGGCTCGCCTTCGCCATCAGCACGCACCTTTATTTCAATGAACATCAGTTTGATACACAACTGGAAACGCTTGCCGACGATCGCCTGCGGGTTGGCAGTGATGCCGCTGGAATTTCACAGCAAACAGGGCAAATTCTGAAACTGGCCGAAGCGTTCGATCAGGCATCGCCAGAAGAAAAAAGTGGAATCGCTGAGCTGTTTCGTTCCTCATTGTCGGAAAACGAAGAAGCCATACGGATGTTTTCCGCGGCTCACAATGCCGCACTTCCTGCTGCAATCGCAAAGCGCAGGGACAACATATTGCAGGCCCTGGGTCAGCAGAACAGCACCGTCGATTTCCGCATACGCGCCATTGACTACGCAAACGCCGTGCAACAGTTTTCAACTGCCGTCGTCGGCCAGCTGAACAACAGATATCAAACGCTCATCCAGAGTGAAGTCAGAGCCCGCGACAAGGCCATTGCACTGGTGCTTGCAGGAGTAGCGTTGGCCGGATTGGCGATGCTGTATTTGTACCGATCGGTTATCTATAGGCTGTTGCGATTGCAATCATGCATGTCTGCGATTATCGAAGGTCGTGAAGTGGCGATACCGACTGCCGGCGGGGACGAAATTGCCAGCATGGGCCGCGCGCTTGAATATCTCGTCACCACATTGAAGCGCCGCGAAGCCCGCCTCGAAGATCAGCTGATTTTTCAATGAACGCTTCTCGACACCATTCCGAACCCGGTTTTCTACAAGGATCACAACGGCCATTTCACCGGCGCCAATGCCGCCTTCGAGATGGTCGTCGGCTTGACCCCCGACGAGGTGGTCGGCAAATCGCCGTTCGATATCGACCGGCCGGATCTGGCGGAACGTTATGATCCGCAGGATCGCGGGGCCGGTGTCGGCAAGCGCCGGTATTCCTATGAAACCCAGAAAGTCTTCGCCGATGGCAAAAAGCATCATGTGATGATCGAGAAGTCGCATTTCATCAATGCTGACGGTAAATCGAACGGTGTTGCAGGCGTGATGGTCGACATCACGCGCCTCAAGGAAGCCGAGCAGGAATTGCAGGACGCCAAGGAAATTGCCGAAACCGCGAATCAGGCAAAATCAAGCTTTCTGGCCGCCATGAGTCACGAAATTCGCACCCCGATGAATGGCGTGACCGGCATGGTCGAGTTGCTGGAACAGACGCGTCTGGAACGCGAGCAACGTCAGATGCTGCGAACCGTCCGCGAGTCCGCTGAATCCCTTTTGCGGATCATTGACGACATTCTCGATTTTTCGAAAATCGAAGCCGGCCGCATGGATCTGGAAAGTGTTCCGGTCTCGCTTGCGGCGATCGTCAGCGGTGTCGCCGAAACACTGGCCCCGAATATCCGCAAACAGGGCAGGGATGTCAGTCTGATCGCCTTTGCCGATCCGGATGTTCCGGCATGGGTCAAAAGCGATCCGGTTCGTCTGCGTCAAATTCTGCTTAATCTGGCCGGCAATGCGGCAAAATTCACCGAAGCGGGTAAGGTTGTCATCGCCGTCGAGAAAGTGGAAGCGCGTGACGCTAGCGTGGTCATGAAATTCCGCATCAGCGACACCGGTATCGGCATCTCCAAAGCCAACCAGATCAAATTGTTCGAAGCCTTCACACAGGCCGAAGGGTCGATCACGCGACGTTTTGGCGGCACCGGACTTGGTTTGTCGATCTCGCGACGGCTGGTCGATCTGATGGGCGGGCGCATCGGTGTGGAAAGTGAGCTCGGGCAGGGGGCAACGTTCTGGTTCGAAATCACCTTCGATTTGACCACGTCGCCGCCGGAACACCCGAGCGACGAACCGCTGCCAAATCTTAAAAACACCAACGTGATGATCTGCATCCCGGATTCCGAGGAACGCGCATTCCTGAAACGCTATTGCCAGTATCACGGCTTACGCTGCACGGTTGTCGAAACCGTCGGACAGATGCTTGAAAACTGCACGTTGAGCAATGCCGTCATCGTCGATGACTGGCCCGGCAGTGGCGGTTCCGCAAATGAGCTCGCCGCCGCCATTCTGAATGAAACCACGGCACAAAACCGTCCAGGCATCATCAGGCTTACCAACCAGCCGTCGTCATCAGCGAAAAAATCAAAACCGACACCCGGTGTGGCGCTGCAGCGTCCCTATGATGATCGCTCGCTTCTCGAGGCCATCGGCGTGGCATGCGGGCTGCTGGATCCCGCACAAATCAATATCTCGGCAAACGGCGATGAGAGCGTCGAATTGGCGGCACCACCTTCCATTGACGAGGCGCGGGCGGCCGGACGATTGATCCTCGCGGTCGAGGATCATCCGGTGAACAGGCACGTCCTGATGCTCCAATTGCATACCCTGGGTTATGCTGTGGTTATGGCGGAAAACGGTATTGAGGCCCTCGAAAAGTGGCAGGAAGGCGGTTTTGCCCTGATCCTGACCGATTGCCATATGCCTGAAATGGACGGGTTTGAACTCACCGCCGCCATTCGTGCTGCCGAAGAAACGACCGGCATTCACACACCGATCATCGCAGCGACGGCCAATGCACTGCAGGGCGAGGCCGAAAATTGTCTGCGCACCGGCATGGACGGTTATCTCTCCAAACCTGTCAAACTGGAAGCACTGGCCGGCGAAATTGCCAAATGGCTGCCGGTCGGAACGGAACCGGTGCCAAACTTGAAAGCGGAAATGCAGACCACGAACGATGACGTGATTGATCTGTCCGTGCTCAGATCGATCTGCCACGGCGATGAAGCCATGCTTCTGGAACTGCTCGGTGATTTCATCGACATCAATCAAGGCGTGATCGACGAACTGATGGCCGCCGTCGAGAAACGACAAGGCGTCGAGATACATTCTCACGCACATAAGATGAAAGGATCGGCCGGGACGGCAGGCGCCAAGCGGCTTGCCGAAGCCGCCAAGTTGCTCGAAAAGTCCCCTGTCGGCGATGACAACGGGGAATTGGATGTTATTGCCAAAAGCCTGCTGGCGGAATTTGAAGCGGTCCGATCCAGGATAATGTCTATAAAAGGATAGCCGTATGGCCCCCCGGATTTTATACATCGAAGACGATTCTTTTGTCGCCAGAATGGCAAAGCGACGTCTGGAAGCAGACAACTTCGACGTGACCATCTGCAACGATGGTATGGAAGGGCTTGCACAGGCAAAATCCGGCGATTTCGACATCATCCTGCTTGATCACATGTTGCCGGGCATGTCCGGTCTTGAAATCCTGCGAGCCATGCAACCCAGCGATACGCCGGTGGTCATGGTATCGGGGTCTTCGGAGCTATCGGTCGCCGTCGAAGCCATGCGCATGGGCGCTGTGGATTACGTCATCAAGGAGACCGACGGCAGCTATCTGGACCTGCTGCCCCGCACGGTCAGCCGCGTGCTGAGCCATATGCGGCTTCTGGAAGCGAAAAAACAGGCCGACCTGCGCATCGCCGAGCAGGCCGAGACCATTCAGGGTGTGCTCGATAACATGGATCCGGGCATTACACTGTTTGATCCGTCTCTCAAACTGCTCGCCTACAATGACCGGTATATCGAGCTCTTCGATTTTCCTGAGAGTCTGATCACCGAAGGCAGCCGCCTGGAAAATATCCTGCAACACATGGCCGAGAACGGCGAATTCGAGGATGCCGAGATCCGCGAGCGCCTGGACATGTTCAGGGCAGGGGTCTCGTTCCGCATGGATCATGAAAGACCGACCGGGTGTGTCATCGAAATACGTGGCGGGCCGATGCCGGGGGGCGAATTCATCGCATCATATACCGATATCACCGAACGCAAGAAATTGGAGGAAGAACTCCGCAGGATGGCGACGACGGACCCGCTGACCGGCATCAACAACAGACGCCGCTATAACGAGATATCGGAACGCGAACTGACCCGCTGCAAACGCTACCAGCATTCACTGTGCGTCCTGCTTCTGGATGCCGATCATTTTAAAATGGTCAATGATACCTATGGCCATGACGCCGGAGACCGTGTTTTGCAAACGCTCGCCAATGTTTGTATCCGCGAGCTGCGTGATGTCGATGTCCTGGGGCGCTTCGGTGGCGAAGAATTCACCGTTACCCTGCCGGAAACCTCTATTGAAACGGCACTGGAAGCCGCTGAGCGGCTTCGTACGTCCCTTGCCGATACCGCCGTGATGCTTGATGACGGACAAAAGATCAATTTCACTGTCAGCATCGGTGCCGCCTCGCTGAATGATGACGCGGAATCACTAACCGATCTTCTAAGCCGGGCTGATAGCGCACTTTACAAAGCCAAAGATGCCGGCCGCAACAGGGTCGTATGCGGCTGATCCGTTAACCGTCTGTTTAAGATTGTTGATTTAGGCTTAAACGTTATCCAGAACGGATGCGGAGCAGATCAATGATCACATTTCTAGCGATTGCTGCCTTTTTCATGGCATTTGGCGCATTGTGGTTCACCAGTGAAATCGCCAGACGGACCGATGCGCTCGGCCAATCAGCCGTAAAACCCCATGTAACACCACTGGAAAAAGCCATCAGTCGGGCTGAAATGCAGATCAGTGAGCTGACCCTGGGCCTTGAGGCCGCTGAAAAGAATATCCAGGCGTTGAAAGCTGAAAAGCTGGAACGGGACAAAATCTTGGGTTTTGAAACGCCGCCGAACGCCGTCAATTTGCAGCCCAGCACGCTCGACATTCTGCGCCGGAACCAGAAGTTTTATCCAAGCGAGACCTATAACGCTTGAAGCGGTGTTTCCCCCTTAAACAGTGTGATGACATAAAAAGCCTGCCCAAAAGTCATTAACCTTTGAATCTCGCGGTTTCGTTGACTTTTTGCCACCCGCGCCGTATCATATTAACTGATTTGGTGTATGTTCTGCCAATTGTGCCCGGACTTTGTGGCACATTTGGCTATGAACATGGGAATGGATTGGGATTAGGGTTAAGCCACTTATGGCCAGTGTACCCAAACCTACGGCGTTAACCGCAGCGGCTCCGGCAAGCAATGCCCGGTCCGTGGTCCCGCATTCGCGTGTCGCGTCTCCGGCTGGTTCACAGGTTGATGCCCTTAATGCCGGCACCAATATTTCGTTCGATGCGGCGGCTTCCGGCTTCCAGAAAGATAATGATCACACACAGCTAAACCGTGATGGGAACGGACGCCAGCAGAGATCCGATCCGGGCGTCAATCGGCTGTTCACGGCGAGCAGTCAGGTTTTCGCCGCGATCTTCCAGGACCAGTCCTCAAAACCGTCTGCCCGTGGTGGCCAGGAGAATCAGCCGGCCCGTTCTTTGGGACGGACCGTATCGAGTGTGATCAAAACCTATGAGAAAAACGCACTCGTCATTTCCGGGCAGCAACCTGTAAGCGGCACGACTTTCAGCTTCAACCTCTAAGATTATTGTCCATTCAATCAGCGTGACCCAGGTCACATTCAGCCCGTGATATTTCCGGTATTCAGATACTGGAGATTACATCATGGCTTTATCATCCGTTCTGAAGACTGCGGCATCCGGCCTGAAAGCGGCGTCTTTGCGCGTCGACAGTGCTGCCAGCAATATCGTCAATATCAATACCGATGGCTATGAAGCATCCGCCGTTCAACAACAGACCGTTCGAAGTGGTCCAAACCTCGGTGGCGGTACGGCCGTATCGGCGCAATTGATCGGCAGCGGGTTGGCACCGGATCTTGGTCAGGAATTCATCCGGCTGATCGAGGCAGAAGCAACATACAAAGCCAATGCAAAGTTGTTCAGCACCGCTTCCGAACTATCAAGGCAAACACTTGATACGATTGCATGAAGTCTTCTGACATTTTCAGCTTTTTGATATATAAATAATAGCTTTACGATTCCACCGTATGGTGGCCGAGACGATTAAGCGTTATAGGGAATTCAATTCAATGCCCGCAGATGTCAGTAATGCATTCGATGTCGCGTTCTGGTTTGCAGATACGGCGCTGAACGAAAATGAATACTTGCAGCCGCAAAAGCTGCAGCGACTCCTTTTTATTTCTCAAGGATATTACAGCCTCGTTCATCAAGGCCGCAAATTGATGCCGGCCATCTTTGTCGCGGACGAAATCGGCCCGATCGAACCGAATGTGCATATGGCCTTTTCACGTGGACGTCCGGATATCGATGCCGAGCTTTTTCTGCCATTCGAGGTTGAGGAGTTCCTGTCGGGTATCTGGCGTCGCTTCGGACATATGACCATAGAACGCCTCGATGCCATCAGCAAAGAAACAAGCGCTTATAAAAATGCCCTGAAGCGGGGACCGCGTGCGGAAATGACTCTAAAAGAGATGGCCGTTTCATTTCTTGAAAATCGCGAAGCACCTGCAGCATCACAAGTGGCGCAAAAGAAAGTTATGCGGACACAATCGGGAAAACCGGTTCAGGTAAAAGCATGGGTGCCGGGGGCAAAATAACAAACTTGTATTTCGCGCCGTTGCGAATCGAATGACATGTGCGTGTAAAAAATAAAACTTTTTGAATTTTTTTGTAGTTTTAAAATGCGTTTATGTTTTATCAATAAAGTTGCACGATGATCAGTATGTGCTTTGAAACAAATGTTTAGTGGATGTTGAGTAAAAAAACTCTAGGAAAATTTTGCTAAGTGTGATGCGTTACACTTCCGAAATTGTCCACAAGATGTTATACGTTGGTCATATTTTTTTTAGACGGGAGGTTTTATTTTTATGGCGAAAGCAGTAGCGAAGAAGGCTCCGGCCAAAAAGGCAGCAGCTAAGAAGGCTCCGGCCAAGAAGGCAGCAGCTAAGAAGGCTCCGGCCAAGAAGGCAGCAGCGAAGAAGGCTCCGGCCAAGAAGGCAGCAGCAAAGAAAGCTCCGGCCAAGAAGGCAGCAGCGAAGAAGGCTCCGGCCAAAAAGGCAGCAGCCAAGAAAGCTCCGGCCAAAAAGGCAGCAGCTAAGAAGAAATAATACAGTTTCGCAGCCGTTGCGCTGCGTAATCGTATCGATACAGAAAGCGCCGCCTTCGGGTGGCGCTTTTTGTATGGGAGGATTCCCCCATACGGATTTCAGCATCAGGATACTTTAAATTCGCTTACTTTGCCGAGAACCGCCCAACACATCTGAACAGATCAATTTCTGACATGCACTGCACACAAGTTTGAACTACCTTTAATCATAACTTTCTTCCTCTACTCATCAGCTCGCGAGGTTTTACCGCTCAATGTCTTCGAACACTTTTGAAATTGCTGTCATGCCCGGTGACGGAATCGGCATCGAAGTTATGGATGCCTGTCTGGTTGTTCTCGAAGCCGTCACCAAAAAAGTTGGCGGACCTGGACTGCATCTGCAGCATGTTCCCGGCGGAGCCGCATACTATCGGGATCACGGAACCGATCTGCCGGAAGAAAGTTTCGAAGCTGCCAGAAAAGCCGATGCCATTCTTTTCGGTGCGATGGGGCTCCCCGATGTCCGTAAAAAAGATGGCACCGAGATCAATCCGCAACTTGATCTCAGGTTTGGTCTTGAACTTTATGCCGGCGTTCGTCCGGTCCGCGTGTTGCCGGGGGCACCGACGCCGCTGGCAGATCCGCGTGCACAACAAATAGATCTGGTTTTGATCCGCGAAAATACCGAAGGCCTGTTTGCCGATATTCGCAAACCACGTAAAGACAACGGGATCGAAGCCGAAGACCGCTGCCTGATCACCCGCAAGGGATCTGAGCGGGTCATTGAATATGCCTTCAACCTTGCCCGCACTCGCGCACGGACAAGAACCGATGCACGGCGTGTCACCTGTGTCGACAAGGCGAACGTGCTGCATTCGATGGCGTTCTTTCGTTCTATTTTTGACGAGGTGAAACAGAAGCATACGGACATCGCGTTTGATTATGCGTACGTCGATGCCATGGCGCTGAACCTCGTCAAACGACCCTGGGATTATGATGTCATGGTCATGGAAAACCTTCTGGGTGATATCCTTTCCGATCTGACTGCCGGTATTGTCGGTGGTCTGGGTATGGCGCCGTCCGGCGATATCGGTGACAAGCATGCCTTGTTCCAGCCATCGCACGGTAGTGCGCCGGATATCGCAGGGCAGGGGCTTGCCAACCCGGTAGCGATGTTCCTTTCGGCAGCCATGATGCTGACATGGCTCGGCACGCGGCATGACGAACAACAGGCCCTTGAGGCCGGTGCCCTGCTCGAAGAGGCGATCGCCAAAGCCTTTGCCGACGGATCTGTACGGCCCAGTGAATTCGGTGGGCCGCATGGGACGCGTGCCATATCGGAAGCTATTTTGAGCAGAATTTAATCACTTTTCTTATTTGAATAATATCTCGTCAATTTCTTTCAATCTGCTGGTTGAGACACTATGCTGAAACAAATGAAGGTGCCAAAAGGCATCACTGGGCAGTTCTAACGGGGATAAAAAGCGAGTGAAAAACTCGAACGACGGCGACCCCCAAAAGTTTTTTGATGAAATGCTTGAACCGGATGGCACGGTTCGCAAAGCCTACTCAGAATATGGCGAATGGCTGGACGGTGTTTCCAAAGATTTTCTGATACGCAAAAATGATCAGGCGGACATGATGTTCCGCCGCCTTGGGATTACCTTCACCGTTTACGGCGATAGTGCGTTGACCGAAAGAATGATCCCTTTCGATATCATTCCCCGCATCATTGATCCGATGGAATGGGATTACCTGTCCCGCGGCGCCATACAGCGTGTTGATGCGATCAATGCCTTCCTTGATGATGTTTATCATGATCAGGCCATTCTCAAGGCCGGTCGCATTCCCCCGGAACTGGTGCTGAACAACGACGCCTTCCGGCCTGAAATGCTGGATCTGGATTTACCGCGACGCATCTACGGCCATATAGCCGGGGTCGACGTGGTCCGCACCGGCGAGCGTGAATTCTTTGTGCTGGAAGACAACGTGCGCACCCCGTCCGGGGTTTCCTACATGCTGGAAAACCGCCAGACGATGATGCGCCTGTTTCCGGAACTTTTCCTGTCTAACCATGTCGCACCGATTGGTCGCTATCCGACGGAACTGCGCAACAACCTGCAATCGGTTGCACCGCAGGGCATCGATGATCCGACTGTCGTTCTGCTGACCCCCGGCCGCTTCAACAGTGCTTTTTTCGAGCATGCCTTCCTGGCAACGGAAATGGGGATCGAACTGGTCGAGGGGCAGGACCTTTTCGTCGATGACGGTCTTGTCTACATGCGCACTACCGAAGGCCCGAAACGCGTCGACGTCATTTACCGCCGCATTGATGATGATTTCATCGACCCGCTGGCCTTCAGACCGGATTCCATGCTGGGAGTGCCGGGGCTTTTGTCGGTCGTCAGGCGCGGTCGTGTGACGCTGGCGAATGCCATCGGTTCCGGGGTCGCCGACGACAAGGCTATGTATGTTTATGTGCCTGAAATGATTCGTTTCTATCTGGGTGAAGAGCCGATCCTGCAGAATGTCCCGACCTACAGCCTGCGCAATCCCGATGACTACAAATACGTTCTCGAAAATCTCGAGAATCTTGTCGTCAAGGAAGTCCACGGCTCCGGCGGCTACGGCATGCTGGTTGGCCCTAAAAGCACCAGGAAAGAGCGTGAAGACTATACGCTGCGCCTGAAGGCCGATCCGGAAGCCTTTATAGCACAGCCGACGCTGGCACTTTCGACCTGCCCGACCTGGGTCAAAGAAGGGGTGGCACCCAGACATGTCGATTTGCGGCCATTCGTGCTGTCCGGCAAGCGTACAACGGTAATGCCGGGCGGTTTGACGCGGGTCGCGCTGTCCGAAGGTTCGCTGGTGGTCAATTCGTCACAGGGCGGCGGCACCAAAGACACCTGGGTATTGGAGCGTTAGACAGGATCATGCTTAGCCGAACAGCAGATAGTCTGTACTGGTTGGGACGCTACGTTGAACGCGCCGAAAATACGGCTCGTCTGCTCGACGGCACACAACATCTCAGCCTGCTGCCGATCTCACTTGATGAGCAGGGCAATTTATGGCGCAACCTGTTCCAGAGTCCTTCCGAGATCGAAGCCTTCACCGCCAAGCACAGTGCTTTTACTGATCTGCCGGTCATCGAATTCATGGCCCTTGATCAGGAAAACTCATCAAGCATCAGCTCATGCATTTTTGCGGCACGGGAAAACACCCGTTCGGCCCGCCATGTGCTGACCACTGAAATTTCGCAATGCATCAACCAGACCTGGATGGACATCAGGGGCGTCGGCATGTCGCAGGTGATTGAACGGGGTACCCAGGACTTCCTGGATCACGTCAAGGAACGCGCTCATCTGTTCAAAGGCGTCATCTACGGGACCATGCGACGCGGTGAACCGTTCCTGTTCTGGGAACTTGGTACAGCGCTGGAGCGGGCGGAAAACACATCGCGCCTGATCATGGCCAGAGCCGAAGCCTTTCATCGGGCCAATCGCCGCGATGACGGGTTCGATTTTTACCGCTGGGGAACATTTCTCAGATCGGCCAATGCCTACAGCGCCTATCGTCAGCTTTATGGCGATATTGCCCCGATATCCGTGGCCGATATGCTGATCCTCAACGCCAACATACCGCGTTCGCTGTTGTCATGTATCGATGACACAACAAGAATTTTACGGACACTGAAACCCGAAGCTCCGTGCGTCGGTATGGCGGAACAGCTGGCTGCGGAAATTCGCACCGCTCGTCTCGATCAGGTTGTTCGGTCCGGGTTGGCAGGCTTCCTGCGCGATTTTCGCGAACGGGTCCATACCCTGAGCGATCAGATCCGCGTCGACTTCATTATGGTTCGATAGGGTTAAACATGCGGCTGACAATCATACACGAGACTTGTTACCGGTTTGCCGAGCCAGCCCAGCATTCGATTCAGTATCTGCGCCTGACGCCCAGCCACAATGCCTGCCAGCGCGTACTTTCATGGTCGGTGACGACTCAGGGAACCTTAACACCGTGGATAGACGGCTTCGGCAACAATGCCCATGTCTCGACTATCGACGAGCAGCATGATGAAGTAAAAGTCCGTGTCGAAGGCGTCGTTGAAACCCTGGACACTGCCGGTGTGATGGCAGCCCGCGACGGCCTGCCACCTATGCTGTTCCTACGCGATACCCCGTTTACGACCCTCGGCGACGCCAGCCGCGCCCTGACGGACAAGGTCAGACCCATCTTCGACAAGGATTTGCTTTCCGGTCTGCATGCCCTGAATGAGGCGATTGCCGATAACGTCAGATACACGGCCGGCTCGACCACCGCCGATACATCCGCTGAAGAGGCCGTCGTGGCCGGTTCCGGTGTGTGTCAGGACCATGCGCACATCTTCCTGACCTGTGCGCGCTCATTGGGTGTGCCGTCTCGCTATGTCAGCGGCTATCTACTCGCCGGGCAGGAGAATGACAGCCACGTGGCCTCGCACGCCTGGGCCGAAAGCTATGTCGAGAGACTGGGCTGGGTCAGCTTCGATCCGGCCAACCGTCAGTCGGCAACCGAGGCATATGTGCGACTCGCCATCGGTTTCGACTATATGGGCGCTGCACCCGTCCGCGGTTCCCGCACCGGGGGCGGAATCGAAGACATGTCGGTTCAGGTTCACGTCGAACAAACCCAAAGCTAGAGCCGTCTTTGGCATACGTTTACAACCTTGATCGCTGCGTATTGCACCTGCGAAAAGACGCTTGCCGGAAACCCGTTTAATCGTCATTGATAGGGGCTGAATAGCGCTTCTGGGTGATCAATGACCTATTGTCTTGGTATTCGCTTGAACGACGGCATCGTCTTTGCCGCTGATTCCCGCACCAATGCCGGCGTCGACAACATTTCGATGTTTCGTAAGCTTTTCGTTTTTGAAGAACCGGGCGAGCGCGTCATCTGTGTTCTGACAGCCGGCAATCTTGCCATGACCCAGGCCGTCATCTCGCAGCTTGAGGAAGGGCTCGACAACGGAACCGAGGAAGACACCCTCTACAACGTTCCATCGATGCTGGATGCAGCCAAAATGGTCGGCAATGCACTCAGAAATGTGCGCTCCCGCGACGCTGCGTATCTGAAGGCGGAGTCCGCTGACTCATCGGCCAGTTTCATCGTCGGCGGACAGATCAAGGGCCGCCGCATGCGGCTTTTTCTGGTTTATTCCGCAGGCAATTTCATCGAAGCGACCGATGATACGCCATACATGCAGATCGGCGAGTCGAAATACGGCAAACCGATCCTGGAACGGGTCGTAACCCCTGAAATGGATCTGGCCGAAGCTGCCAAGTGTGCGCTGGTTTCGCTCGACAGCACGATCCGCTCAAACGTCGCGGTTGCACCACCGATCGACATGGTTCTGATCAAAACGGACGAATGCCGGGTTGATGTGCAGCATCGCATCAAGGCCGATGAGTCGTACTATACAAATTTGTCGAAAAACTGGGGCGAGGGACTGCGCAACCTGTTCGAAAGCCTGCCGGCACCCTCGTGGCTGACCGATAAAGACTGATCCGTTTCTAGATCATCATGACGAGCACAAACATAAGCAGCACGCTGAGCACGATCAGCGCCATGATGCCTGTCTGCATGGTTTTCGACATCGTCGATTTGATGCCGTGCTGACGCTCAACCATCGCCACAAGATCGCCCAGTATCGTCAGTGATTCCAGACGAATTAACCGATCGACTTTACCGATCATGCCGCCGATGCATCCGATGACACAGGGCAGGAAGCGCCTGTAGATCCAGTCCGTATCCAGATTGAGCGATGGCGTTTCAGCCGGGTACCAGCCTTTGCGTATCAGCACAATAAACGCGAGCAGTGCAAACATCAGAAGCTGCAACTGGGTAATGACATGTGCCGTGCTATAGGGCGTGTAATCAACCGGGAACGGCAGGATCGCATAAAGCGGCTCCGGGTAAATACCGATATAGATGCACAGGAATGCTGTTATCGCCATTGCCAGCAGCATGTTCCAGGGCGCTTCCTTGACGCGCCGGCCGTTATCATGGGCGAAGAAAGCGAAGTACGGAATTTTAATCCCCGAATGCTCCATCACACCTGCGGATGCCATCAGCAATACAGCCCAAGCGATCCAGTGACCTTCCCCGGCCGCTGCCGTCATGATCATCGACTTGGTCACAAAGCCCGAGAACAGCGGGAAGGCCGAGATCGACATAGCGCCGATCGTGCAGAATATGGTTGTTAAGGGCATCGATTTATAGAGCCCGCCAAGCTCGGAAGCCTTGCAGGTGCCGGTCCTGTACAACACAGCCCCCATCGACATAAACAGAAGTGCTTTATAGAGGATGTGCGCAAAAGCATGAGACGCCGTGCCGTTCAGTGACAGCTCTGAACCGACGCCGATGCCAACGACCATAAACCCAAGCTGGTTGTTGAGAGAGTAGGAGAGAACTTTTCTTAGATCATTCTCAATAACCGCAAAAAAGATCGGAAATGCCGTCATCGTTGCGCCAATGATGATCAGGATTTCGGTCCCGGCAAACCCGCGTGCCAATGCATAAACCGCCAGTTTGGTCGTGAAGGCACTCAGTATTACGGTCCCCGTCACTGTTGCCTTGGGATACGAGTCCTGTAGCCAGTTATGCAATAGCGGGAACGCGCACTTGATGCCGAAGGCGACAAAGATCAGTTTCCCGGCCCATGTCTCAATGCCGATATGTCCGAAAGCAAGTGAGCCGGTCTGGTTGTACCAAATGATCACACCGGCCAGAAGGATGACGCCGGAACCGACCTGGATCAGCAAATATCGCAGACCTGCCTTGTAAGCGATTTCATTTCTTGATGCCCAAATCAGGAATACGGATGAGATCGCCGTAAGTTCCCAATAGATAAACAGTGTAATCAGATCCCCGGCAAACACCGCACCGACCGCTGCGCCGGCATAAATGAGCGCAGAAATCTGCTGCATCTGATCTTTGACGTGCAGGGCGTACAACATGCCTAGGAAGGCGGCTAAATGGAATATATAGCCCCAGACCAGACTGAGTTTATCAACTCGGGTCAATTCCAGGGTATAGCCCAACAGTTCCATACTGGCGCTATCACCAACGTTGAGACCCAACGTATAGAAAAACCCGCCGACGGGGACGAGCATCAGCGTCCAGCCACGGAATGATGCCGGAATCAAGGGAGCTACCAGACCGGCAACGATCATGATAAGGCCCGGGTTGAGGCTATTCATCGTAATAATCCTCGTCCCGCTTTATCAATTTTCTCAGATACTTCCCGGCCATGACGACACCGAAGAAGGCAATGAACCCGAAAATGCCGTAAAAACCGAGCCATTCCTCGACAGCGAAATGCGGATGCTTGTGATAGGCCAGATCAGCAAGAAATAATGCGGCACAAATGGCGTAAATCACATAGACGAGCCTGTCGACATTCTTGGGGTCATCAAGCCAGTATTTTTTTTGATCATGCATTTTTGGGGCGTGCTCGCTCATCGTTCAGCCTCCGAATACGGGGGTCAGGAATAAGCGGATACGATCCGCATAAAAGAACAGGGCAAAACAGCCAATGGTCGTCAGCACAATCGGTGCCAGACAAAGCACCGAAGCTTCGGCCACACCACGTCGTCCGAAATTCAGATGCCGTAGCAAGGGATGGCTCTGGGGTGCATGATGGGGATGGGCATCGTGTGCGTGGGTATGGCCATCATCCGGCGCTTCCTTGCCGAAGAAGCCCTGGACCACCACCGGCATCAGATAGGCGATGTTCAGCAGCGATGAAATCATCAGCACGGCGATGAAGATGTATTGATGGGTTTCGGCAGCCGCCAGAGCCAGATACCACTTCGACCACATGCCGCCAAACGGTGGCAGTCCGATAATCGACAACGAGGCGATAAAGAAACAGAAGAACGTTACCGGCATCTTGCGGCCGAGCCCGCTCATTTCGGATATTTCGGTCTTGTGGGCAAAGACGATGATCGCACCGGCGCAGAAGAAAAGCGTGATCTTGCCAAACGCATGCATGACGATGTGCAGGGTCGCCCCCATGGCGCCGATGTTGTTCGCCAGCATGGCGCCAAGCACGATGTAGCTGAGCTGCGAGATCGTCGAATACGCCAGTCTTGCCTTCAGGTTGTCCTTGCGCATGGCGACTATTGATGCGGCAAGAATGGTGAATGCGGCAACGTATGCCAGCCAGGTTGATGCACCGGTCGTGTTGAGCGTATCCAGTCCGAAGATGAACACGCTGACCTTGATCACCGAAAACACCCCGGCCTTGACCACGGCAACGGCATGCAAAAGGGCGCTGACAGGTGTCGGTGCAACCATCGCAGCCGGCAGCCAGCGATGGAACGGCATCAGATCCGCCTTGCCGATCCCGTAGATATACAGGCCGAACAGCACGGCGATGATGCCGTCCGAGGTGTTGCCAGCAAGAATGCCGCCCTGTTTGAAATCAAGTGTGCCGACTTCCACATAGGTCCAGATGGTTGCCGTCAGCAGGAACAGGATCGACGTCGAGATCAGAATGCCGAGATAGACACGACCGGCGCGGCGGGCTTCATCAGTGCCGGCATGCGTAACCAGCGGGAAAGTCGAAAGCGTCAGGATTTCGTAGAAGACGAACAGCGTCAGCATATTGCCGGAAAAAGCGATGCCCACTGACGACATGATGGCAATTGCGAAGCAGAAGAAAAACAGCGTCTGGTTCTTCTCGTGATGCGCGCGCATATACCCGAACGCATAGAACGACGTGAGGATCCACAGGAAACTGGCGATCCCGGCAAAGATCATGCCGAGTGGCTCGAGCGTGAAATTGATCGACAGGCCCGGCAGCATTTCAATCAGGGTCAGGCTGGGCCGGGCACCGGAATCGACAATCACGATCAACTGCCAGACAATCCCGAACAATATGATTGATGTGATGACGGTCAGGCCATCGCGAATGTTGGCAGACCCCGGCCCGGCAAACAGCACCACGAAAGCGCCGAAGAATGGAACAAGCAGGGCTGCAAGGACGAGACTCTCGGCGGTCATTTCGATCCTCCGAGCAGGGTCATGGCGGCACTCATCGCGACGTCACCGGTATATGTGGCATGAATGCCGAACCAGAATACGGCACCAAGCAGGATATAGGTCGGCACCAGCATGCTGGCAGGCGCTTCCGTATAGTCTTCATGGCCGATCGGCGGATTGCTGAAGTACATGACTTCAACCACGCGCCAGACATAGATAACCGCCAGCAGCGACGACAGCATAACGAGCAGAGCAATCGGCCACATACCGGCAGCCAGCGCCCCTTGCACCAGATAGAATTTTGATACGAAGCCAACCGTCAGCGGCACGCCGATCAAGGATAAGCCGCCGGCAAGAATGGCTGCGGCCGTCAGCGGCATCCGCTTGGCGAGACCGGCCATGTTCTCAAGCTTGACCGAGCCGATGACGTAATAGACGCAGCCCATCGCCATGAACAACGCGCCCTTCATCAAGGCATGATTGAACATGTGGATGATCCCGCCGGCCAGCGCAGGCGCGTTACCGATGGACATCCCGAGCATCATGTAACCGACCTGGGCGACACTTGAATAGGCCAGCAGCCGTTTAACGTTCTCCTGATAGATCGCGATGATCGATCCCGCGAACATACCGGCAATGGCCAGTGCCATGACGGCATTGCGCGCGCCGTAAGTTTCCAGCGGATCAACATCACCAAAAACGGTGAACATCAGGCGGATCAGGGCATATACGGCAACCTTGGTCGAGGTTGCGGCAATAAACGCCGTCACTGCCGAAGGCGCGTAGGTATAGGCATTGGGCAGCCACACATGCAGCGGGAACATCGCCAGCTTGAGGCCGAAGCCGACGACAATGAAGGCAAGGGCAACATGGATCGTGCCGGTGTTCTGTACCGCCGGCAGCAACTGCGCCAGGTCGGTCATGTTCAGGGATCCGGTCATCATGTAGACCAGGCCGAGCCCGATCACATAGAAGGTCGCACCGAGCGTGCCGAGGATCAGATAACGTAACGATGCCGTCAGCGCCCGGCGGTCTTTGCCGAGACTGATCAGCACATATGTGGACAGAGACGAAACCTCAAGAAACACGAACAGATTGAACGCATCACCGGTGACCGCCATGCCGATCAGACCGGCCATGCACAGAAGGATCATGCAGTAGACGAGGTAATGCCGTTCCTTGGGTATTTCATTTTCAATGCTCTGCTTGGCGTACGGCATCACGACAGCGGCAATCGCGGTTACGATGACGACGACAAAGGCCCCCAGCGGGTCGACCCGATAGACTATCCCCCAAGGCGCATCCCAGTTGCCCATTTTATAAAGGATCGTGCCGCTGTCCATTACGTGGCCCAGCATCGTTACGCCAAGCGCAAAGGTGATGAAGCCGATGATGGTTGCCCAGGCCCAGGCGAAGGTGCCGTTACGCATAATCACGCAGATCGGCGCCGACATCAGCGGAATGATCACGACAAGAACGGAAATATTTTCAATCAGAAACGTCAATTCTGGCGCTCCTCGATTTCGCGAACTTCGTCGTCTTCGATCGTCCCGAAGCTTTCCTGAACGCGCACCACAAGGGCCAGGCCGAGCGCCGTGGTTGCGACGCCGACGACAATTGCCGTCAGGATCAGAACGTGGGGCAGGGGATTGGAATAGACTTCGATGCCGTCGGCAAGAATAGGCGCCGTGCCGCCTTTGATCTTGGCCATGGAGATATAGAGAATGAACACCGAGACCTGGAACACGTTGAGGCCGACAATCTTTTTGATCAGATTTTCATGCACGATGACGATATAAAAACCGATCATCATCAACAGAAAAACGATCCAGTAATTGAACAGTCCGGGGAATGAATAGTCGATCATGGGTGTGTCTCCTCCTGATCGCCATCTTCCTGAAACATGTTTTCCGCTGCGCGCCCGGCAAAGGCACAGAAGATCGTCACGATACCGGCAAACACTGTCATGCCGACGCCGATTTCGACCAGCATGATACCAAGATGCTGACCGCCATGCTCGGTGTTCGACAGAATGTAATAATCAAGGAACTTGGCCCCCATGAGCATGCAGACGACGCCGACCCCCGAATAGACCAGCACACCAAGCGACAGGAACAGGCGCGTCACCCATGATGGCAACACTGCGCGAAGCGAGCCCAGGCCGTAGATCAGGCCGTACAGAACGAAAGCCGAGGCAAAAATAACGCCCGCCTGAAATCCGCCGCCGGGGCCGAAGTCACCGTGCCACTGAACATACAGTGCAAACAAAAGTATAAACGGGATCAGAAGTTTGGAGACGACCCGCAAGATCAATTTACGCTGCATCATGAGCCGTGACCTCCGGCATCATTGCTGCTTTTCCGGCGACGTTTCTTGCGACCAATCAGGGTTATGACACCGACAGCCGCGGTAAAGATCACGAATGTTTCTCCCATCGTGTCATAACCGCGATAGCCTGCCAGCACCGAAGTGACGACATTGGGTATAGCGATTTCCGCCATCGAATCATTCAGATATCTGGGCACGATATGGTGATGGATCGGTCCGCTGGGATCACCGAACAAGGGCATGTCCAGGCTGCCGTAAATCAGCGCCGCGCCCAGTAACGAACAGATGATCACACCTTTGATGGCATTGACTTTGCTCGTCGCCGTTTTTTCCCGGCTCGAGGTCAGTGCCAGCGTGCCGATCATCAGGACCGTGGAAGCACCGGCGCCGACAGCCGCTTCGGTAAATGCAACATCGACAGCGTCGAGGATGACATACAGCGTAGCACCCATCAGGGAATAAATGCCGCTCAGCATCACGACCGCAAACAGATTACGGATCCGGGCAATGGAAATGCCGATGATCGCCATGAAAATCAACGTCACGATATTCAGCAGATCCGAGGTCACAATTTCAATATTCATTGTGGTGCCTTCGCTTCCTTGGTCTTGGTTTCACGCACCAATTGACGCTCTTCTTCGGTGTCGACCTCCGGCAATACGTCATGATTGATGGCGGCACGGGCGAGGGCATAAGTCGCTGTCGGTGAGGTAAAGAAGATGAAGACCAGGATAAGCAGCAACTTGACGGCAACCAGTGTGGGTCCTGCCTGGAACATCAAGCCGACAAACAACAGCCCGACGCCAAGTGTGTCGATCAGCGAGGCGGCATGCAGCCGGGCGTAAAAATCCTTGAGCTTGATCATGCCATAACCACCGATCAGGCAAAAACCCACGCCGGCAATAATGAAAATCCAGCTCAAACCGTCCCATAAGGCAGCCATCAGATATCTCCCATCGGATCACCGTCATCACCGTGCCCCATATCGGAGAAGGTGACGTACTTGGTGACAGCAATGGTGCCGATGAAATTTATCAAGGCATAGACGATCGCCAGATCCAGAAACTCCGGTCGCCCGTCAACAAAGCCATAGATCGCGATCAACATGACCGAAAGCGTGCCGAACGCATTTACGGCGAGAATTCTGTTATAGATATTCGGCCCGACGAGGGAACGGAACAACACCATAACCATCGTAATGATGACGCCGGCTGCAGCGGCGGCAAACATCATGATGAAGCCTCCGTACCCGAACGTGGCTTATCGCCCATCAACACACAGACCTTGTCGTCCATTTCGCCGGTCCGCAGGCCATCGGCCGTATCGTTCATAAGGGCGTGAACGGTAATATAGTTGTCATCGACGGAGATCGAGACGGTACCCGGTGTCAGGGTGATGGAATTGGCATAGACGGTCAGACCCAGGTCATCCGACTGGTTGGCTTTGACGCGCAGAATCTGAGGCCGAACAGCGTTTGGCCCACCAAGAATTGCCTTGGCGACGGCAATGTTCGACATCATGATTTCTTTGATAAGCCACGGGAAATAGGTCAATCCGCGAACGGTCAGGTGTACCGGATGCCCTTCGTGATCGCAGACATCCATCCGCCATGCCAGAAAAACGCAGAGGATGATTGAGGCCACACCAAGACTGACGATCAGTGTCAGCCAGTAACCTGACAACAGAACCCAAAACCCTGCCAACGCGAGTGCTAATGCTATGGCCTGAGTCACTGAGGCTCCCCCTTCGCCGTCCCTGAAGCGCGTTCGGCTGATACCGAATTACCTTGTACCCACATGGGTTTGGCGCTTTTCTTGTTACACAATCTAAGAGGCGAAATTCACTGTGACCAGCATATTTTCAAATAAATCATCAACAATCAGGCATGTTGTAATTTTGCTCTCGATGATTTTCTTCATATCATCGTTTGCAGCACCGACGCATGCCGCTGATCTTCACCTTCTCAAGGTCAATAGCGGCACAAAAGTGCACATTTTTAATGTTGAAATCATGCAAACGCCGGAACAGCGGGCTTACGGGCTGATGTATCGCCAGCACCTGGATCCGCATGAAGGAATGCTGTTTGACTTTGAAGGCACGATGACCGCCAACATGTGGATGAAAAACACCTTTATTCCGCTCGATATGCTTTTCATCCGGGATGACGGTACCGTTGCCAACATCGCCCACGACACGGTGCCGCAATCGACCGAGGTTCTGAGCTCTGCAGGGCCGGTGCGTTATGTGCTGGAAATCAATGCCGGTACGGCAAAGCGGCTGGGGATAACCCCCGGCAACCAGGTTGTCTTGCCGGGCGCCAAATAACCACGCGATCAGGCGTTCCTGGTAATCGTTCGCTCTGGCGGAAACTCAAGAATGACCTCTGTACCCACACCCGGGGTGCTCAGGATTTTCAAGTTGCCCTTATGAAGGTCCATCAATGATCTGACGATCGGCAAGCCAAGCCCGGTACCCGGGGTTCCCTTGGTCATCGGGTTTGCTATGCGTCCAAACGGCGCAAGGGCGGTATCGGTTTCGCTGATCAGGAAACCGCAGCCGCTGTCCTTGATGGAAAAGCTTATGCCGCCGGTATTTTCCCGGTAGACCGTAACGTCGACTTTGCCACCTTCCATATTGAATTTTTCCGCGTTGGAAAGAATGTTGAAGATGATTTGCGTCATGGCCCGGCGGTCGGCAAAAATTCTGTCGATATCATCACTGATTTTCTTGGTGTAACGTATCCGCCTTTGAGCGAAGCGGTGCGAGAACAATCGCTCAGACTGTTCAATGATTTCACTGAGCAACAATTCCTCTTCATCAAGCGCGAACTTGCCGGCTTCGATCTTGGAAAGATCAAGCAGATCGTTGATCAGGCTTAACAAATGCTCACCGCTGCGATGAATGTCTCCGGCATACTCACGGTATGCATCAACCCCGACGGGGCCGAAAATCTGCTCGCGTATGATATCGGAAAAACCGAGAATGGCATTCAGCGGAGTGCGCAATTCATGGCTCATGTGCGCCAGGAATTCCGATTTGGCGCGACTGGCCAGTTCGGCACGTTCTTTTTCCCGGCGCAGTGCCAGTTCCGTTTCAAACAGTTTGCCGATATTTCTGCCGCCGCCACGATAGCCGCTGAATACACCGTTGTTATCGAATACCGGCTTGCCGCTGATCGCCATATGCAGCTCGGTTCCATCAAGCGCCAGCCGTGAAAAGCGGATATCGCTGAAAGGTTCGCGATTATTCAGGATCTCTTCAAAAGCCTTCAACTTGGCTTCATTGTATTTTATTGGGCGGATTTCGCGGTGCGTTTTGCCGATCTGATCGACAACCTCAAGCCCGGTAACTGCCGGATTATCTACCGAGATGTATGAATATCTGAGATCGGCATCCATTTCCCAGAACCAGTCGGCACCCGTACTGGAGTAGTCGAGCAGCTTTTTCTGAGTTTCCCGAAGGGCTCTCTCGATCGCCTTTTGCGGACTGATATCCATCGACAAGGTGATCGTGCTGCCATCGGCCAGCTTGGCTTCGTTGACCAAGATGGTAATGCCGTTCTGTCTGTTGATTTCAAAGGCGCCCCGAGGATTGCGATGTTTCTCGAGCCGGCTTTCATACCAGTGCGTCTTGTCTTCATCCGTGCCGATAAGACCATTCTCGGTGACGGCCTGCAAATGCTCGGAAAATGTAATGCCAAACTGGCAGGCATCAGGAATTTCTGCATTCAATTCAAGGAATTTTTCGTTACAGAAAACCAATTGATCTTCGCTGTCCCAGATTATGAAAATACAATCCAGAGCGTTGATCGCCGTCATCAGCGTATCTTCGGCTGATTTCACCTTGGCTTCGGTCTGCAGACGGTCCGTGATGTCGGAGGCGACACCGGCATGGCCGTGAAAAACCCCATTGGAATCGAAGATCGGTCGCCCAGTAACAGTTATTACCCTGATCTGACCGGATTTGTGTCGGCGCGAATAGCGAAAATTCCTGAAAGGGCGGTGCGCGGCAAGATCTTCAAGATGCTTCTGCCATCTCGGTGAATTGAGGTCGTCATCCGAAAGCTCGGCTCTGGTTTTGCCAAGCTGTTCCGCCATCGAAACATCAACCGCTTCTACGACTGCCGGAGACATATACGTGAAACGGTGTTGATCGTCCGATTTCCAAAACATTTCCGAAGACATCAACCCGATGACGTCATAAAAGCGTTCCGTTTCCTCGATCTCGGCGCGCAATCTGGCATTTTCGGCTCGCAGAAGTTCCAGTTCAGCCGCCAAACTCTTGCTTTTCTTGCCGGCGCTCTTGTCAGACACGATCAAGCCTCATTCGAAACGTTTGGACATTACGAGACCAATGATAGAACGCCTTAGGGAAAAAAACGAATATTCAAGTTTGCGACTGTATTTTGGCCCAACTGTCACGCAGTGACATGGTTCTGTTGAATACGGGTTTTTGTGCTGCACTGTCGGGGTCCTTGGCGAAATAGCCCATCCTTTCGAATTGCAGGGCATCACCAACGCTGAAATCGACAATCGACGGTTCCAGCTTGCATCCCTGCAGCACTTCTAGGCTTTGCGGGTTCAGCGTTGCCAGAAAATCATCGCTTTTGGCGGGGTTCGGATCAATGAACAGATGGTCGTACAGGCGTACTTCGGCATCGACGGCGTCAACCGCCGAAACCCAGTGCAGGGTGCCTTTGACCTTGCGGCCATCCGGTGAGTCGCCGCCTTTGGTCGCCGGATCATAAATACAGCGCAATTCGACAACTTCGCCGGCGTCGTTCTTGATCACGTCGGTACAGGTGATGAAATAGGCCCAGCGAAGCCGCACTTCGCGGCCCGGTGCCAGCCGGAAGAACTTCTTTGGCGCATCTTCCATGAAGTCTTCCTGCTCGATGTAAATCTCACGGGAAAAGGTGATCTGGCGCCTGCCGGCGGATTCGGCTTCCGGATTGTTGACGGCGTCCAGTTTCTCGGACTGACCCTCCGGATAATTCTCAATCACCACCTTCAGCGGGCGCAGTACAGCCATCCGCCGTTCCGCCTGCTTGTTCAGATATTCCCGCACGCAATGATCGAGCAGGGCAGGGTCGACGGTGCTGTCCGACTTGGTCACGCCAAGCCGGGACACGAAGTCACGGATCGCAATGGCCGGAATGCCGAGACGGCGCAGCCCGGACAGTGTCGGCATGCGCGGATCGCTCCAGCCGTTAACATGACCTTCCTTGACCAGTTGCGTCAGGCGGCGCTTCGACAGCACCGTATAGGTCATGTTGAGACGGGCAAATTCGTACTGTCTGGGTCTGGACGGGGTCGGCAGGTTTGCAATCAGCCATTCATAAAGCGGCCTGTGATCTTCAAATTCCAGCGTACACAGCGAATGCGTGATGCCTTCGATGGCATCCGACTGGCCATGGGCGAAATCATAGGTCGGATAAATGCACCAGGCATCGCCGGTGCGCGGGTGCGGCTTGTGCACAATCCGGTAGATCACCGGGTCGCGCATGTTGATGTTGCCCGACGCCATATCGATTTTGGCGCGCAGAACCCTGGCGCCGTCGGGGAATTCGCCGGCTTTCATGCGACGGAACAGATCAAGGTTTTCGGCAACGCTGCGGCTGCGGTGCGGGCTGTCCTTGCCGGGCTCGGTCAGGGTGCCGCGGTACTGGCGTATTTCATCGGCATTCAGATCATCGACATAGGCCTTGCCGGCTTCGATCAGCTGTTCGGCCCATGCATAGAGGGTGTCAAAATAATCCGAAGCGTATTTCGGCTGATCCGTCCAGGTGAAACCGAGCCAGCGGACATCCTCTTCGATGGCGTCGATGAATTCCTGTTCTTCCTTGGCCGGATTGGTGTCGTCGAAACGCAGATTGCATTTGCCCGCGAACTCGCTGGCGACGCCGAAATTCAGACAAATCGATTTGGCGTGACCGATATGCAGATATCCGTTCGGCTCGGGCGGGAAGCGGGTGACCACGGATTGCGTGGTGCCATCGGCCAGATCGCTGCGGACACGGTCGCGGATGAAATCACGCGGCTCGGCGGCCGTTTCGCTGTGGGTATCGGTTTCGGTCATCAATGTTCCGGTTAGTCCAATAAAGCGGGTCAGCCCTGCACATCATTGCGATGTTCAGGCTATCGGGTGTTATGTCTGCCAAAAATGCAGGTAAAGTAAAAGGAAAAGCCGACAGTCAGAGGCAACAGTCTGGCGCAACGGGGGCAATGAAAAACCCCGGTCACTGAATGACCGGGGTTTTAAGATACCGTATTCATGAGAAGAACCTCAGAACAGTTTCACCACAAGTGCGAGAATTGCGACGGCGCCGACGAAGGAACCCATAACGGTATTGAAAACGCTGTAGTCCATGTCATGTACTCCAAAACAGTTGTTGGACGGTTAGTGCGGCAGTCTTTACGCCCGAACAGCGTGGTACACCAACACTCCTTTCACGCCCCAGTTATGCGAAAAACGCATGCCTAAACGGACCCTGAGTGGCTATTCAGAGAATCAGCATGCACCTTGAGCATATTACCGGGGGATTTGCCCTGACCACAGGCGATAGGGCGGCTTTATTTCAATCCTATCGCTGCGGACCGGGTCTCGTTCGGCAAGGGTTTCCGGGACTTTCTCGGGGGTGCCGGCCTGATTATGCGCGGTTATGCCGGAATTCGTCCGGCAGCCGAAAATAGGCTATTGCTTATGGCATAAGGAAACCCTAGGTTCCCCGCGGTTCGGGGAGTAGCGCAGCCTGGTAGCGCATCTGGTTTGGGACCAGAGGGTCGCAGGTTCGAATCCTGTCTCCCCGACCATTTTTACTAATAAAATCATACACTTAAAATACCGCAAAATATTTGTAAAATATCCCGCTTAACCCTTAGGGTAGATTTTAGGGGACAAGCGGGGTCAATAAAAAAGCCGCATCCCTCTGAAGGTGCGGCTTTTTTATTTTTATAAAACATCAAAAATTATCAGGTATTCCCCTGATCTATCGTATTGATGACCTTATCGAGTTCGGCAATGAGCACGACATGGTGCTGCGCCAGAGGGCTGTTGGCGGTATTGCCACCCTCGGGGGCGTCGGACGTAATCGCCGCCGCAAGATTTGCCTTGGCCGTCACGCAGGCGGCACGGTAGTTGGTAGCTGAGTTAGCCATATTTAATCTCCTATTTTTGGGGGTGTTAAACTCTTAACGCTGTCACATTCGCCACATGGGCATCCTGAAGGCCTCTTAATGCTGGAACTTTGCCTTCCAGGTTCTGTCTCCCCCCGGTGTTTTGCTTTCGCTTCTATGGGTTGTTTATGGCCCATTGGCGTATTGTCGCTTTTCTCCGAATCGGTATGAATGCCGCTTAAAGGAACTGGGGGCGGCAATTCATTTGGGAAATGCCGTGCCTCGGCTGCCTCATACTCGGCAGTATCCTCTTGGGTTGATGGTCCGGTCGGAGCGCAAAAGGGGATAAAATAAGGCTGTGCTCGACTAATCGACCGATCCCATTTGCCGTAGGTAATATAACCCGCATTCCGCAACGATCTGATGTGCCGTGATATCGTTGGCTGAGAGACACCCAAAGTCTTTGCCAGTTTGATTTGGCCGACATAAGTCGTTCTGCGGCGGCGATTCATAAACGAACACAGCCCCACAAAAACCCTGAACGTGGCGTGTGAAATTGATCTGTCAAAGATTGGCCGGATCGGGACCATAGCAAAACTTCGAGAATCAACGTTCTTGCCGTCCCAGGCGCGGAATATCGGCGGCTCGACAATAAAGTTCGGCTCTTCGATATCCTGTAATAAGGGCCGGAATTCAACCATCTGCATCCACCACAATGTTTAGGCTTCCGGTGTTCGGCGCCATCATCTCTGCGATCTCCCTATCGCGGGCGTTCGCCTTCTCAATGAACGAATGCATTGCGCCGACATCAGGGTTGAATGGATCGATGTGGCGTGTCTCACTGACGGAGACCATGTTGTTGCCTTTCCCTGTCATCTGGATGATGTCCTCAAGGCGATAGTGGCCGACAGGGGGCGGTTCCGGCACCTGGCTCTTTGGAACCAGCTGGCCGTAAAGGCTCTCGCCTTCGGGTGGCAGTTGAACGAGTTCATCAGGATCGTCGTCGAACGGATCCAGAAATCCATTTTCATCAGTTTTCATGGCGTCATCTTCCTCAATCTCTGGGAATGCCTCGTCAAAGGGGATGTCGCCCAACTGGATGCCGACCATCGTGTCGAGGGTGTCGGTGAACCAGAGGGCCTCATTGGCGTCGATTGCGCCGTTCGTAAACTCAACTATGGCGGCATTTAGATCTGGGATGCCGGCGAGGGTAGGCGACAGGTCGTTTGGCCGGCCCTCATAATGATCGATCGCCTTCTTTAGGCTGTCGAGATAGACGGGCTGCATCTCGGTCGGGATTGCTGCCGCCGACATCACTTCACTGGCGAAGAGGTCAAACGGCGTGTCAGACCGCATAGCCTTATCGACAAGGGCGCGGAGGGCTGCCGTCAATGAACGACCTCCGTGGTGATGCCGGTTATGGGCGGCATGATGTCGGGGATGTCGAAATCAATCATCCGTCGCATGACGCGCTGGGCATAGTCGGAGTTCGGGCTATAGAGGGCGAATGTGACATCCGACAGCTTGCCGGTGCGACGAACGAGGTCGTCGGCGTGTTTGTTATTCTCGGCCCGCAGCTGATTAATCCTATCCGTGAACCCTTTTTTCTGGGCCTCGGCCTCGATGGGCAACAGACCATTAGCGATCTGGCAATTCCAGGCGTTCGCCATTTCGTTTTCAATGGTCGAAATCGAGAGGACGTTCTCATTGATCAGCGCCTTTAGATTAAAAACCGAGTTCGTTAAGCGATCCTCAAGTTCCATCAGGCGCGTGATGTGGTCGTCCTGTGAAGTGTCCGTTTCCGGCTCGATATTGGTGATTTTCTTCTTCGCCATTATATGCCTCCGCAATATCACATAGTTCTATATATTACATGCATATTGTGTATAAAAACAGTAATATTTTGTAAAAATAAATTATATTACAATATGTGTTCTATTTTTGTTCATTTTTAGTACAAGATTGGTACATCATTACTTGTTTTTATTGCCATCCGCATCACGGCCGACATGCCAGATAACGAAGCTATAGTTGTATGATGTTCACTAGGAATGGCGACAGGGCCGTAACAGTGTCACGGGCAATGGGTAGAAACATTTTAGGAGTAGGTATAAGCTAGGCAGTGCTGACGACTAGAGGGGATACGCGATACTCAGCGGGTGAGTTGCAAATCAGGAAAATACTATGGTCGCATTTCAGAGAGACGATGTCGGGCTGCACAAGGTAATCGTCAACTTTCACCAGGTCGGGTGGCTGTGCCGCGATCGTAAGGGTTGGATGTTCAAGCCGCACTTCAGCCAGACGATCTCTGAAGAGATCATCAGCAAGATAAATTCTAAAAAAAATCTCCGGCTTGATGAGATTAAAGACCGGGTCAAGATGGCCTATATGAATTGAATCTCAGGGGTTGGTGAATTCGCCTTTTACTGTCCGCAATAAAGGGGCAGGCGGCTTTGCCCCCCTAATGAAATAGGCGTCAAAATAAGACTGGATTTATTGACTTTGGGCGTTCTGAAAAAACTCAAACGCTGGCGCTGCAAAGTTTAGCCCTTCGTCGCCATCGCCACTGCTTTTGAATGTGGTGATGCCTATCAACCGACCATTAGAATCGAATAAACCACCACCGGATGAACCCGGAGATATGGCAGCAGTTGTTTGTATCCATGATCCGTTTTTAAGATTGCGTTTGCCAGATATGACACCTTGCGAAAGAGAGTTCTCAAATCCGGCCGGTGAGCCAATCGCAAAAACTATTTCACCAACGCGTAAATCAGAATAACGCCTAGCCTCTTTGATCGGGGAAAGGTCGCGTTCTAAAGATTTTAATGTGCACACATCTCTTTTTTCATCGCGCCTAATAACTCTGGCTGCACCATATTCGGTGCCGAATTTCAACATAACTACGTTCATTCCCTCGACTACGTGGCAATTTGTTAGCGCAATATTTTTCGTTACAGCTACAGCAGAACCTGAACCTCCTCCCATCCCCTCGCGATATTACTCTCAGCTTGTGCGATGGCTGACCTGCCAGGGAACATCACTTACGTTAATGCCACTGAAGCGATAGACCGTCATAATTATGACGAAGCCTACAACCTCCTAACTGGACTCCTCGACCGAGGAGGTTTTCACGACAAAGCGAGCGTTCAAGTGCTTTTGTCAGACCTGTACATCAAAGGCCTTGGCACCAACCGCGATACTTCAAAAGCATTAACTCTTAAAACAGGCAGCTAATCAAAAAGATAATTTAAGATGGGCGTCAATAGCACAATCTAAACTAGGCTACATTTATGAAGGTTACGGTTCTATTTTATCCAATCCAAATATAATCGAAGCCGCAAAATGGTATCAAAAAGCTGAAAGACTTGGTGATGAAACTGCCTCAAGCGCTATCCGTCGATTAGAGGAGTATCCAGAAGTATATGTTTCGTTAAATAAGTCTGATTTTACTAATCCAAATGGCCCCTCCCCAGGAAGCCTAGACGAAGCCCAGCGTTTTTTAGACTCTAATCCTCAGCAATCATTTAAAATTGTCGAATGGAATGCTCTAGCAGGAGATGCCGAAGCCAAATTAAAGTTAGCAAAGTTCTACTTCAACGGTGTAGGGACGACGCAGAATTTTAAAAAATCGATGCGTTGGCTTTGGCTTGCGGCTGAGGGTGGTAATCTCGACGCAATGTATGGCTTATCTGAGCAGTACAAAAACGGAGATTATATTCCATTCGACCTTGGCAACATGCGAAAGCTACTAGAGACAGCTGCCGCAGAGAACCATAGTGAATCTATAAACCAGTTAGGAATACTAGCGCTAAACCCAATTGAGCCTGGTCATTCTGCTGCACCAGATGCAGCTATAAAATTGTTTAAAAGAGCAGCAGAGCTAGGGAATACAAATGCCCTTACCAATCTTGGAGATATGTATCTCAAAGGTGTAGGTGTCGAAAAAGATTTGTCTAAAGCCAAAGAGTTACTCTCTGAAGCTGCAGGGCTAGGAAATAGACATGCTTCTAAACTCTTAGAAACGACTGATACGATCGGCGGTCCGGTTGGTGTCACAGAGCGTATTATCAAAGAAAAAGTAATATTTGAAAAAAGTGTCCCACAAGAGTCATCCGCAGAAAATATTTTTACATTGAATTCAGGTAGCGTGTTTAAAGTTGTAGTAGGTGACGTGCAAAATAATCAGGGAAAAATGAAGGTGAGCTAAGCGAAAGAAAGGCTTTATGCTTCTTATATCGGTGAATTTTCTCATTCTTCACTATACCTAAGCAGTGTCATTTGATCCCCCCTTAAACCTCAAATATTTTATCACCTAACTGAAAACCTCGGTCAATCCAGCCCGGACGATAGCTTGCCAAATATCCTGCTCTTCCAGATAGCAAATGCCAACCCATATCGGCGCAGGTGCAGCACTTGGTCTTGCCGAGGAAGGGTGTGCCGTCACGATCATCAGCCGCAACCAATCTGAACTGGATGCAACGGCTGATAAAATTCGCGCCAAAACACATGTCGATGTTAGCACCTACGCTGCGGATCTTAGTAAACCCGGTATCATTAATGCATTGATGGCGGATCTGCCACTTCCAGACATACTAATCAACAACGCAGGCGCAATCCCAGCGGGTGATCTGCAAGCCATCACCGAAGAACGCTGGCGCGATGCGTGGGACCTGAAAGTATTTGGATACATTAATATGTGCCGTGCATTTTATGCCGGCATGAAAGAACGCGGGCATGGCACCATCGTCAACGTCACTGGGCTGGCTGCAGACCGTACTGATGCCAATTATATTGCAGGCACAGCCGGCAATGCGTCCCTGAATGCCTTTACGCGTGCACTGGGCGGCAAAAGCCTGAATGACGGGGTGCGCATTGTCTCTGTGTCACCTGGACCCGTTGAAACTGAGCGTCTGGTCGGTCTGATGCGGACCCGCGCCGAAGCACAACACGGCGATCCAGATCGCTGGCAGAGTTATCTTTCGAATCTGCCCCTCGGGCGCGCCGCATCTGTTCGTGAAGTTGCTGATGTGATTGTCTTCATGGCATCTGAACGGGCCAATTTTGTGAATGGTTCAGTGGTCACAGTTGATGGCGGGCATGGGGCCAATCAGGGCAGCTTCACATAAAGAAAGCTGATTTAAGGGTAACCTTGCACGTCATAAACCGAATTCTGATAAAAGATTTGATCACGCTTTAGATGCTATATACCGACGCTGCCGCTCCCATCAACAAAACGAAGAACAGGGTGTGAATTCGTTTCACCATGGTCATTTCCTCTACAGATATTCCGACAACCTAGCCGCCGATATTGATGACACAGACACCGGCTGACTTGTTGGCTTCGATCATCTCATGCGCGGCAATCACACCTTCAAGCGTGAACGGGTGCTTGGCAGCAATGCGGTGCTTCAGCTTGCCCTTGGCCAGCATGGCATTGATGGCGGCAAACGCGGCACGCTTGGTCGCCTCGGTCAGGGCATAAATGGTGAACGGGCGCATCGCGATGTTCTTGAACATGAGGCTGGCAAACGGCAGCGCCGGTTCAGCGACGGCATCGGAACTGTAGGCGGTAATCATGCCGTTCTGCGCCATGATTTCCGGAAACAGTTTCACATTAGCCCCGAAAGCGACTTCGGACAGGCGATCGACGCCCCGGCCCTGGGTGATCTCGCGGACTTTGACGACGACGTCATCATTGCGGTAGTTGATCACATGATCGGCGCCGAGGGTTTTCACATAAGCCTCGTTTTCCGCTGTGCCGACCATGGCGATGACGCGGGCACCGCCGAGCTTGGCCATCTGCACGGCATAAGCACCGACCCGGCCTCCGCCGCCCGACACCAGGACCGTCTTGCCCTCAACCGGGCCGTCGGAATAGATGCTGTAATAGGCCGTCACTGCCGGCACACCAAGGCAGGCACCCTCCAGCAGCGAAGTGCCTTCAGGCAGTTCCGGTGCCATGTAGGCGGGCAGGGTGCAGAATTCGGCCGACGTGCCCATGGGCCGACCGGCCTGAGCCCCGAAAATCCAAACATTCTTGCCAACCATGCCCGGATCGATGTTGCCGCCCACGGATTCGATCACGCCCGAACCGTCGTTACCGGAAATAATCGGCGCGAACTGGCCCAGTTCGCGCCCGCTGGCGCGCCGTTTGACGTCGGTCGGATTGACCGCTGACCAGGCAACCCGGACACAGACTTCGTTCGGTTCCGGCTGCACCGGGGCAACGTCGACCTGCTTTAGAACCTTGCCGGCGGCACCGGCTTCACTGAATTGTATGGCTTTCATAATTTATCCCCCATTTGTTGCCCGAACCATCTGCCATTAACCCCTGTTAAGGCAAGTCTTGATCTTCGCCCTGCAAAACCCGTTGCCTTCCGCGATTTCTTGCGTATCTTCGCTGTATATATTGTTTTTACCGGAGAGCTTTTCCATGCCTGATGTCCGCATCTTTCAGCCGAGCAAAACGGCAATGCAGTCCGGCCGCGCCAATATCAAGAAATGGATCCTCGAATTCGAGCCCGGATCGCGCAAGGAAACCGACACGCTGATGGGCTGGACCGGCTCTCGCGACACCCGCGGCCAGGTTCGCATGCGCTTTGATTCCAAGGAAGACGCCGTCACCTTTGCCCAGAAAAACGGCCTCAGCTTTCAGGTTTCGGATCCTAAAAAGCGCAAGATCAAACCAAAAAACTACGCCGACAACTTTTCATTTGGCCGCAAAACCCTGTGGACTCACTGATGCGTCCGGCCTTTGCCACTGCGGCTGCGTTGCTGTTGGCCGCAGGGGCAATGTCGGCCAGCGTTGGCCATGCCGGTTTCCTGGACAAGCTCAAGGGAGCTGTCGATCAGGCGACTACAGGCTCGGCTTCCGGCAGCAGTTCTGCAACCGGCGGCCTCGCCACCGATCAGATTGTCGCCGGTCTCAAGGAAGCATTGCGTGTCGGTGCCGAGCGGGTGGTATCCAAGGTTGGTGCCGCCAACGGCTTTAACGGCGATCCGGCGATACATATTCCGCTGCCCGATCAGCTGGCCAAGGCGCAGGACATCATGCGCAAGTTCGGCATGTCGGCGCTGGCCGACGATGTCGAGCTGAAGCTCAACCGCGCCGCCGAGCAGGCCGCACCGAAAACCAAGGAACTGATCTGGAAGGCCGTCAATGAAATGACGCTGGACGACGCCAAAAAGATCTATGACGGGCCGACCGATGCCGCCACCCAGTACTTCAAACGGGTCACCACGCCGGATCTCAAGGCGACCGTCGAGCCGGTCATCGACAACGCCCTGAAACAGGTCGGCGCCATCTCATCATATGATACAATGATGAGTAAATATAAAGGCTTACCGATGGTTCCTGATGTTAAAGCTGATCTTCAGGCGCACGCCACGCAGCTGACCCTTGATGGCATTTTCCATTATTTGGCCAAGGAAGAGGCGGATATCCGCGCCAACCCGGCAGCCCGCACCACCGACATCCTGAAAACCGTTTTCGGCGCCAAGTAAGCCGCCAATTATCACAATTTACGGGCGTTGCACCTTGGCGCATCAGAGGGTAGTTTCTGCCCGCCGCGCCCGTAGCTCAATTGGATAGAGCACCCGCCTTCTAAGCGGACGGTTGCAGGTTCGAGTCCTGCCGGGCGCGCCATACTTTCATCAGATTGCTTAAACCTTTCAAACCGCTCTGCCGTATTCACGGGCAGGGATGCGCGGTAACATTGTTTAATCTGTCCAAATTTGATATTGGCGGGGCAACTTCCTGCAAACCTTCTCCGCCAGGCGGATATTAGAATGCAAAGCACATGCTGACGTATTTCGTTGAAGGACTGGTGTATTTGGTCTTGGCAATCAACCTCGCCTCGGCCGTCTATGTGCTTATGGCCATCTATCGGGTTCACGCCTTCAATACAGAATCGACTGGCGAGGGCAATTTCCGTCCGGCTGTCAGCGTCTTCAAGCCGGTATGCGGTCTGGACGTCGATCTTTATGAAAACCTGGCCACTTTCTGCCGCCAGGATTATCCGCAATTTCAGGTGATTTTCGGACTTCACAATGCATCCGACCCGGCCCTGCCGGTGGTCCGGCGCATCATCGACGAAAATCCGGATCGCGACATTGCCCTGATTATTGATGAAACCCTGTCCGGCCCCAATCTCAAGGTCAGCAATCTCGAAAACATGAACTTTGCGGCCAAACACGACTATCTGCTTATCGCCGACAGCGACATGCGGGTCGACGATCAATACCTGAGCCGCGTTATGGCGCCGTTTTCAGCACTCGACGTCGGGGTCGTCACGTGTCTGTACAAGGGCACAGCGGCCAGGGGTTTGGCATCGATTCTCGGCGCAATGTTCATCAACAGCTGGTTTCTGCCGTCCGTCCTCGTCAGCGCCGGCATGCGTGACGTCAATTTCGGTCTTGGCGCAACCATCGCCGTCCGGCGGAGCGTGCTCGATACCATCGGCGGCTTCAAATATCTTGCGAAGTATCTGGCCGATGACCATATCCTCGGCAAGCGTGCCCACGAGATCGGCTTCAAGGTCGTATTGTCGGGCTATGTCGTTGAAAATGTTGTGTTTGAGAAAAGCATCTCAGCGCTTTTCCGTCATGAATTGCGCTGGGCCCGCACGGTTCGCACCGTTGAGCCGCTGGGACATGCCTTTTCATTCATCATGTACGGCATCCCTTTGGCGCTTTTAGCGACCTTGATGGTCGACCTGACCCGGGATTGGGGGTTATTTGATGCGTCGATAATCATAGCTGCCGTTGCGCTTCGCGTGGGGATGCATATAACTGTGGCACGAAAATTCGGCCTGGCGCACAGGGATCGTTCTTTCTGGCTGGTCCCGTTACGGGATATAATGAGCTTCGTGGTCTGGGCCGCCAGCTTTTTTGGCCGCAATATCAGCTGGAAGGATGCGTCCTTCAATGTCGACGCAAACGGGCTGATGGTAACTTCTGACGTTGTAAAGTGAGAGTCTGCTAAATGAAAAAAACTCTGTTCCTGAATCCGCCCTCATACGATGGCTTTGATGGTGGTGCCGGCTCGCGTTATCAGGCGAAACGTGAAATCCGTTCGTTCTGGTACCCGACATGGCTGGCCCAGCCGGCGGCTTTGGTTACGGACAGCAAGCTCATTGATGCGCCGGCCAGCGGTCTCGGTCTCGATGACATCACGGCGGTTATCGGCGATTACGAAATGGCGATCCTGCACACCAGCACGCCTTCGTTTAATTCCGATGTTAAGGTCGCCGAAGCCCTGAAAGCCGCCAACCCGAAGTTGATGATCGGTTTTGTCGGCGCGCACGTGGCCATCTCGCCCGAGCCATCGGTGCTTGCATCGCCGGCGATCGACTTCGTGGCCGGCAACGAATTTGATTTCACCATCAAGGAAATCGCCGAGGGCAAGCCGCTTGCCGACGTTCACGGCATCACCCACAAGATCGACGGCCGCGCCGTTACGAATACGCCGCGCGCCATTTTGCACGATATGGACCAGTTGCCGTTCGTAACCCCGATCTACAAGCGCGATCTGGTGATCGAGGACTACTTCATCGGCTATCTGAAGCATCCGTACATGTCTTTTTATACCGGTCGTGGTTGCAAGTCGCGCTGCACCTTCTGCCTGTGGCCGCAAACCGTCGGCGGGCACGTATACCGGACCCGCAGCGCCGCCCATGTGGTTGAGGAAATTGCCTACGCCCAGAAAACGTTCCCGCAGGTCCGCGAATTCTTCTTCGATGACGACACCTTTACCGATGACCGTCCGCGTGCCGAGGAAATTGCGCGCGGTCTCGGCAAGCTGGGCGTCACATGGTCTTGCAATGCCAAAGCCAACGTACCGTATGAAACCCTGAAAGTGCTGCGTGACAACGGCCTGCGGCTTTTGCTGGTCGGTTACGAGTCCGGCAATCAGCAAATCCTGCACAACATCAAAAAAGGCATGCTGGTCGACGTCGCCCGTCAATTCACCAAGGATTGTCACAAGCTCGGCATCACCATTCACGGCACCTTCATTGTCGGTCTGCCCGGCGAGACGCGCGAAACCATCCAGGAGACGATTAAATTCGCCACCGAGATCAATCCGCATACGATCCAGGTCTCGCTGGCGGCACCGTATCCCGGCACGCATCTGTACAAGGAAGCAACGGAAAACGGTTGGCTGACACATAGCGGTGACGGCATGATCCAGGGCGAAGGATTCCAGATTTCCTCGCTCGCGTATCCGCACCTGTCGCAGGAAGAAATTTTCGAAGCCGTCGCGGTCTTCTACAAGAAGTTCTATTTCCGTCCGCGCAAGATCGCCGGAATTACCCTCGAGATGCTGCGCAGCTGGGAAATGATGAAGCGCCGCCTGCGCGAAGGGGTCGAATTCATGCACTTCCTTAAATCCCGGGAGATGGGTGCTTGAAGCGACTGATCGTGACGGGAGACGACTTCGGTGCATCCCTGGCGGTCAATGAAGCGATCGAGCAATCCTGCCGCTCCGGCATCCTGAATACGGCGAGCCTGATGGTCGGCGCGCCGGCGTATGCCGATGCCATTGAGCGCGCCCGCAAATTGCCGGAGCTTGGCGTCGGCTTGCATCTGGTGCTGGTGTGCGGCAAACCGGTGTTACCACCATCAGAGATCCCGGATCTGGTCGGCCCGGACGGGGTCTTCAGCACGCGTCTGGTGCGGGCCGGATTTTCGTTTTTCTTTCGCCCGTCGGTGCGCCGTCAGCTGGCCGCCGAAATCCGCGCCCAGTTCGAGCGCTTCAAGGCCAGCGGTCTGCCGCTTGATCACGTCAACGCGCACAATCACATGCACATGCACCCGACTGTCTTCAACCTGATCCTGTCGATCGGTGCCGAATACGGTCTCAGGGCCGTGCGGTTGCCGCATGAGCCGTTTCTACCATCGTGGCGGGCAACGGGCGAGGGGCTTTTGCGGCGCTGCCTCAACGATATCCTGCTGCGTCCGCTGATCGGCGCACAGCGGCGCAAACTGGCCAGAGCAGGGTTCGGTCATAACGATTATGTCTTCGGCATGAATGACAATGGTGCCATGGACAGCCGGCATTTTCTGGCGTTTCTCGATCAGCTGCCGGACGGGGTTTCGGAAATCTTCTGTCATCCGGCAACCGGATCATGGCCGGAGATGGAACCCGAAGCCCGGCATTACCGGGTCTCGGACGAGTTCGCTGCGCTTAAGGATGCCACCGTTGCCGCAGCAATGTCCCGGCTCGGCATCGAGCCTGTGTCTTTTCATACCCTCGGCACCGGAACCGCATAATGAAATCCTTCTATACGCCACCGCATACGTCTTGGACGCACCTGTTGACGCGGGTCATGGTGCGCCCGCTTGTCGGCACGCGAGTCACCCCCAATCACCTGACCACCGGTCGTCTGGTCAGCGGCATTCTGGCCTGCGCGGCCTTCATGGTCGGCGATTTCACGTGGGATATATTTGGCGGCATTATGTGGATCATTTCGTGTCTGCTGGATCGTGCCGACGGTGAGCTGGCACGTCTTGGCGGCACCTCGTCGCCGGGCGGTCATCTGTACGATTATTACTGCGATATCGCCGTCAATGGCCTGTTCTTCTTTGCCATCGGGGTCGGCCTGCGCGAAGGCGATTTCGGCCTCTGGGCTGTCGTGCTCGGCACTGTCGCCTCAATCACCGTCGTCTGGGCCTCGGTACTTTCGGAAGAGCTGGAAGATACATCGGAGCCGGGTACCAAAGCCTACGCCGGTATTCTCGGCTTCGACTTCGATGATATTTTGTATTTGTTTGCGCCGGCGGCCTGGGTCGGGTTGTTCCCGTATTTGCTGATCGGCAGTGCCATCGGCGGTCCAGTGTTCGCAGCGCTGACCTGGGTGCGGTTACGCAAACAGAAGGCAACCGCCGCTCAGTCTTAGGGGGCAGGGGGGGGCGGCACCTTGCGAAACGCCAGCAGCCCCATTGCCGAACCCCACAGCAGCCACAGGATTTCCCGGAATCGCCGCACCACCGCCATCGCAATGCCGAGCGAGGGCGAGCCGGTGATCGCCGTGCACACGATCAGAAACACGCCTTCCTGAGCGCCGATGCTGGCCGGAATAAAGAACGTGCCGTTACGGACCAGTTGTGCCGCCGCCTCAATGATCCAGGCCTCGCTCAGGCTGACCGGATGGCCAAGAAACTGCATCGCGTAATAAATCTCGGCGACGCCAAAAAGCCAGTCTGCGAATGCCGCTGCGAAACCGCCGAAAAAGCGCCAGCCATGCCGGGTGTAGAAGGTGACCAGCGCCTCGTCCATGTCATGAATGTGGTGCAGGACTTCGTCGATTTTGCGGGCAAATTTAAAGCGCGCTAGCCATGTGCCGGCGACCGAGGCGATCCGGTAGCGCTGCACGACAAAAAACAGAATGATCGATATCGCGAAACCGGCGAGGCCGATGGCCGCCATCAGCTCGTAAGTATCACTCAGCGCATGGCTTTGCCACATCAGGTAAAAGCCGATCATCAGAAAGGCGACCAGCGCCAACAGCTCAACCGTTTTGCCGAGAATGATCGACGCCAGCCCGGCACGGTAACCGATGCCGTAATGCTTTTTCAGCAGTTCCGCCTTCAACGGCTCGCCGCCGATCCCTGCCGCCGGCAGTACCGTGTTGAAAACTTCGGTCACCATCCGCAGTTTCCATGTCCGGTACAGCCACAATCCGTTCAGCGGCACACCGACCATGGCCATCTGCCAGGTCACCGTGCCCATACCGAAAGCACCGAAATACATCACCAGCAGTACCAGCATGCCGGAAAAGCCGACGCGCTTCACTTGCTCGAACACTTCGGCCAAGTCGATCCCGCTGATGACGAACACCAGCATGACGGCACCCAGCAAGAGATAAAGTATCCTGAGCAAGCGCAAAACGTCAGGTTCCCATCAGCTATTCTGTTGTGGCGGAAAACGGCCCTGCAAAACAAAGCCTGTTTAACAAAGGCAGGGGATTATTACACGTTCTTTGAACGGGGTGGGTATCTGCAAATCAATGTAACGATGGTTCCTGTCGCTCAACCGGATAGAGCACCCGCCTTCTAAGAGGACGGTTGCAGGTTCAAGTCCTGCCGGGCGCACCCGTTCCTTCGAAAATTGTCAGCTATCGTGCCGAAACCGGCCGGAAAATCGCGGCATCACCTTTGTCCGCTAATAGCCATAAGCGGGCGAGTGTGGGCATTTCATCAAGTATTTCATAGCGAAATATAAGGACAAGTTTGATTAGTTAATGTACAATTTTGCCTCTAAAATGAGGTCGTAAAAGCTTCGTATTTACTTGGAGGACTGATGTTCAGATCAACCAAGTTTGTGATTATTTTTTGCAGTTCACTGTTTTTTGCGTCTACCAGCGCCCAAGATGGGGCTGCTCAGGTTCCGGATGTAGGTCCAGGAAAATGCTATGATGCACCGGGCATGCCCTGCAACACGCCAAATTACAGTTCCCGATCATCATCAGGTGGCAGCAGTTCTTCGTACAGCGGACCGAGCGCCCGCCAACGCGCAGCTCTTCAGCATCAACAAATCATGAACGGTATGATGTTGAATACCATGCAGGGACTGATGAACAATTTTATGACCGGGTTTCAGAAAGGCATGGAGCAAAACCGGCAACTCCAACTACAACGTCAGCAGAACCTTATGCGCCAAGCTCAGGAAGAAATGGCCCGTGAGCAACAAAGGGCTTTGGCTGCACAACGGGCAATGGAAAGAAATCGCAAGCAATTACAAGATGCCAGGGAACGTATTGCTGGAGCCGTCCGTTCGATGAGTTCGACCGGGACGCCCGTGCGGCCAATGCTCAGGGTGGGCGAAACCACCAGCGCATTCGGCACCCGGGTTCTCAAACCCCGTGATACAGGGCCCCCTGTCGGCATGGATGAAACGGCAAAAGTGGTGTGTGGGCAGGGACTTCTCAATGCAGCGGGCGGTGCCGCCGTCAATGGGGCTCAGGGGGGGCTTGTTGCCTCACTTAAGGAAGCCGCTTTTCTCAGCCGTCAGGCTAATCAAGCGGTTACAGGCGGACAGCTGGATGTCGCCTGCCCACCCGCCGATGAAGCCTCATCGATGAATCAGTCCGAAGATATGAGTCTAATGAATGAGACGATACAGCAACAGTCCGAAGTCTTCAGTACTCTATACGATCGGATTGCAGACAACATGGAACGCATGACGGAAAGTCACGATATGATGAAGAGGGACGAGAAAAAACTTTCCGAAACGCAAGCTGCCCGAGAAGAAGCAGCAAAAGCGGTGGAAATGTTGCAAACGACCAAGCTGTCTTCTCAGGGTTTACCGCCAGAATCAACCACCATTGATCCGGAAGATCTGGCGGCAAAACAATCCGCCATGGCCGAAGCTCTCGCGGCATTGAGAGACAGTGAACAGGCCCTTGCTGACGTGCAGAAATCTTACAATCAGCATAAATCAACAATGGAACAAATTGAAAAATCGATGAAATCCATGGAGGGCCTTATGAAAAAGGCGCTCTCCGATCCGCAAGGCGTGACCGAACTACGTGGCGAACTGGGACTGCCTGCTGTGCCGCAAGGTAAGCAACCGGGATGAGACGGCACCTGTCCCTGACCTTGGTTGCGCTCCTGATTTCCAGTTGTGTCACAACCATGAAGGGGGCGTATGCCCCAACGCAGGATATGAACGTCACATGGTTTGGCCGGGACGCAGACAAAGTCGGTATCGGACAGGTGACAGGTGACGGCGATCTGGATGGCCATTTTCAGATCGAGCTCGAGTTGCTCGCAAACGAAGAACTGCAATCCATCGATGTTTTTCAGACTAATTCTTCAGGGGTATTCCAATTTGGCATGGGTGTCTGGAGCACTCGTTCAACAGCCCAACTTAACTGGGTTATCGGCGTATTTAAGGACGGCAAACAGATCAACACGCAGCATACGACGTCCCTAGGTCAATTCAGTGGACACTCTGTCTTCGATATTTATATCGCGCAGAATAATTTATTTAATCATCTGCAGAATGGAAATCACTTCGTCATTGAAGTTACGCACGGGGGGAAGACGTCCAAACAACTTATTACCCTGAGAAAAAATGCATCCGTATCGCGCGCGCTCTCCAAGCCAATGACCGAGGCTGAAAAGAAAGCCATCGAACAGGAAAAAGAGGATCGCATAGCGAGACTCAAGCAATATGCAGAGTCTTATGACAAAGCCATGCAACAAGGCGTTAAAGCTGAAGAATCAGGTGGTTTCAGAGAGGCAGCCAAACACTATCAGGATGCAATTTCCACCGCCACGAACATGAAGGATCAGGCTAGGGAAAGGGATGCCCGCGAAAAGGTCATCGCCGCCGTACAGTCGTTATCGGTCGCGCCGGCGATCCCCGAAGAAGCCCGGCGCCATGCTATTCGTGGCGAAACAATCATGAAAACGGTAACCCACACCGATGACTTCAAGCGTGCGGCTCGCGAGTTTGAAGACGCTGCCGTCTTTGCACCTTGGTGGGGCAGCGTATACTACAACCTCGGTTTGGCGCGTGAAGCGTCCAAGGATGCCCGGGGAGCGATTGATGCATTCAAGCTATTCTTGAGAGCTGAACCGGGCGCACCTGAAGCGCCCGCAATTCGTGAACGGATATATGCCTTGGAGGTCCCTGCTGAAGAGCAAGCGGCGATCAATGCGATGGTTGGCGAATGGCACACCAAAACCGGAAGTATGGTGAGAAGCGCGTTGAAAGATAATCAATTCACCGTAACGGCGGTTAAGGTATCAGAAGAGGCAAGAACAAACGGATACTACGACGGCCAGACCTATTTCGAAGGTCTGCTGTCTGGAACCGAGGCCGTTGGCCGGTCAACATACACGCACGACTATAAGGCACTCGGGGCTCATCAAAATTTTCCAAAATGCTTTGGAGATTTTGGGAAATATAAAGCGACCGTGAAACTGACAAGACCAGACGAGCTTACAATTCAGTTTAATGACCGGGTCGTTTCTCAATTCAACCCGTCAACGTGTGAAGTTCTTGACACCATACCTTTGAATTTCAAAACGGTTTACACACGCATTGGTAAATGATCGATAATGTTGGCGAGATCATGTGCATATGGATTTATCTTCTATTTTGAGTGCGCGAAGAACTTTTGTCCATGTGACATCAATCCCATCAATCAGCATTTTGCTTAATTTGAATCTGTTGTGCCGAGAAAATCCCAATATGCGAGAGCACCCTGAAGGTAATGTTTTGCATTTGCGGCAGCAAAAATATCTTTGTCTGATTCAAGGGATTGGTAGGTTTTCCCAAGATCGTTTGGGGTCTTCTCTAATGCTGATAACATTTTTTCGGCGCGCTGGACACGCCAGTCAAGCGGGTTAAGAGGTTTGTCCTCCGGATTTGGATTTTTTGGCCCCGGCCATTTGCGTGGGTCGGGACCTTTAAGGTTGTACGGGTCGAAGTCACGCTGGATCGCATCCATCAAGTATTTGGAGTCTATATTCACCAGATCTCCGTCGCCTTTGTCCTGCCTGCGGTATTCGGCGTCGGCGGCTATGTAGGATGTACGCAGGCCTTCGAGATAGCTCAACGCGCTTTCGGAATTCCGATTGCCCCCATACTTGATGATCTGACGGTCCAGATAGTCGATAGCCTTGTCAATATCGCCGCTTTCTGCCTCAAAGGCATCGATGATCAGACCCGCCCGGTCCTTCTCTACATACCGAAGCCATGAACCCATTGGGTGTTCCATCGGGTTGGGCACCTTGCGTACGAGTAGTCGTGTTTTGAAATTAGAGAAGGATATTTTTTCTTTTTGATCGAGAAAATGGTTTATCCGGACCAAATTTCCTTGCTCGGTCCGCATTTCATTCCGGATCTCATCAAGGGCCGCCGTCGCTTTTGAAATGGCTTGTGCCGCAATCTGCAGAGCAGCCTTATCGTTCAGTTTTATAGCCTCATCATGAACGGCATTGGCGCGGTCTAGGCTTGATTGTGATTGCTTCTTAAGTTCTTTTAACCCCTCGATTCTGAATAAAATCTGTTGGCGATGTTGCTCGAGTTCCCTGATTAATTGGGCTTCGTCACCGGCATTCGATTGGGATGGGAGCAACCCAAAGCATGGCAGAAAAATAAGGAGAACCCGCGTCCACTTTGCCAGCGCCATAATGATCAAGTCCAAAAGCTGATTTATTAAGGGAGAAAGTATAGCAAATATCTCAATCGATATCTATTTTGCCAAATGTTTGTGATGACAATTTTGGGTCATTAGTGGACATGACCGGACAGTGGTTCAGAATTCTGCTCTCAGCGACAAAGCGGATCGCTAGCGGAGTGTTCAAGCAAGTCTGCTGCTAGCCAATATTTGCCGAGTCAGTGTTTTGTCTGCACCATCTTGCTAAAGTCGATAACTAGGCGACTTTTCGCAATCGCCTCTAAAACTTGATTGAAGATAGGGCGCACTTATTGGTGAGAGTGACAGTATGAAGGTTCAACATATTGCAGCCTTTTCGGATGGGCAGCATGGCGGCAATCCGGCGGGGGTGGTCATCTGCGAGAGGCTCGCCGAGCCGGCAGAGATGCAGAAGTTGGCTGCAGAGGTGGGATATTCTGAATCCGTATTTGCTGCGCCTATCGGAGAGGATTGGCGGGTGCGTTACTTTGCGCCAAAAGCCGAAGTAGACTTCTGCGGCCATGCGACGATTGCGCTCGGTGCCGCTCTGGCCAGACAAGTAGGGCCAGGTCTGTTCACGCTCATCATCAATCGTGCCCGAATTACTGTCGAAGGACGTTTTTCTGAAACGGACTGGGGGGCTTCGTTCCTATCTCCTCCAACCCGCAGTGGTGCTGCTAGCAAGACCGTCCTGAGTGAGGCGCTCGATCTTTTTAGCCTCAACGATACAGACCTCAATTTGCGGATACCTCCTGCGGTCGCACACGGCGGCGGCGACCATTTGATTTTGGCACTGAAGGACCGCAAGACACTACATGATATGCGGTACGATTTTGAAAAAGGGAGGGCGTTGGCGGAACGAGAGGGTATTGTCACCTTTAATCTCGTTTATGCCGAAACCTCACAACTATTCCATTCGCGCAATCCGTTCCCGTTTGGTGGAGTTTATGAAGATCCGGCTACTGGGGCCGCCGCAGCGGCCTTGGCTGGATATCTGCGTGATTTAAAGTGGCCACATGGCGGAAATATCATGATTCACCAAGGCGACGACATGGGTGTTCCGTCTCGCCTAATAGCTGAAATCACATCTGAACGTGGGGCGAGTATCCGAGTGAGCGGGAGCGTGCGTACGATCCGCGAACCAAATGTTGTCATTTAATAGAGGGTGATTATGACGCCGGAGCAAAAGCTTGTATCGCTGGGCCTAACCTTGCCGCCAGGGCCAGAACCGCTAGCGGTGTATCGCCCCGTGAGGTCGGTCGGGAATACCCTTTATCCCCCGTCGACTTCTAAAGGCAGCAAGCGTTGAACCACGAAGGCGTCTAGAAAACTCGGGGCTATTCAAATGACCGAATTGGGTCATAAGCGGTCGTCTGTCATTTGCCTGGAATCTGTCCTGGAACCGACCAAAAGCACCCGTGACCGATCCTGGCACTTATCCCCGGGAATCACCTGCAAGCCCTCTTGCCAGAGGACCGGTGATTCGCCAATGTTCGCTTTATGTTCTCACATCTTGACCATACCCGCTTTCTGATCCCCGTCGCCGGTCCCCGGCGCGCGCTGCCGCTGTTCCTGTCGCGCGTTCCGGCCGGCTTTCCGAGTCCGGGCGACGATTTCGCCGACGGCACGCTGGATCTCAACGATCTGGTGGCGCATCCGTCGGCCAGCTTTCTGGTGCGGGTTTCCGGCCAGTCGATGACCGGGGCCGGGATCGACGACGGCGACCTTTTGGTCGTCGACCGTTCGCGCGAAGCCAGACACGGCAACATCGTCATTGCCGTGGCGCACGGCGAGATGACCGTCAAGCGGCTGGAACGGCGCGCAGATCGCTGGTGGCTGGTGCCGCGCAATGCCGACTATCCGGCGCTGCCGCTGCCCGAGGACGGCGAAATCTGGGGCGTCGTTGCGCATACCATCAAGAGCTATCCATGAACCAGACGGTACCGATGATCACCCCCATGATTGCCCCCATGATTGCCCTGGCCGACGGCAACAACTTCTTCGTCTCGTGCGAGCGTGTATTCCAGCCTTCGCTCAGGGGCAAACCCACTGTGGTGTTGTCCAACAACGACGGCTGCGTCATTGCCCGCTCGGCCGAGGCCAAGACGCTCGGCATCACCATGGGTGAGCCGTTCTTCAAGATGCATAAAAATCCGGCGTGGCGAAACGTGCAGGTGCGCAGTTCCAACTACACCCTGTACGGCGACATGAGTGCGCGGATGATGGACGTGTTCGGCCGCTTCACACCGGATATCGAGGTCTATTCGATTGACGAGTGCTTCCTGGATTTGAGCGGCCTTTGCGGGCCGGACCCGACCGCGTATGCCCGCGAGATCCGCCGCACCGTGCTGCAGTGGACCGGTCTGCCGATCAGCATCGGCATCGCGCCGACCAAGACCCTCGCCAAGATCGCCAACCGGCTGGCCAAGAAGACCGACGGGGTTTCCGTGCTGATGGATACGCAGGCGCAGACAGCCGCGCTGGCGGCCACCGAGGTCGAGGACGTCTGGGGCATTGGCCGGCGCTGGTCCCGTATGCTCAGGGGCTACGGGATACATTCCGCACTTGATCTGAAACAGGCGCCGCGCATCTGGGCGCGTCAGTGCATGGGCGTGGTCGGGCAGCGCACGGTGGACGAGCTGAACGGGCTCGCCTGCATCGCCCTTGAGGACTGTGCGCCCGACAAGCAGACGACGGCGGTGACGCGCAGCTTCGGCAAGATGATGACGACCCCGGAAGAACTGCAGGAAATCATCAAGGCGCTGGCCTCACGGGCGGCAGAGAAACTGCGCCAAGGCGATCTGGTCGCGGAAATCGTCAACGTCTTTGTGCGCGGCAATCCGTTCCGCCCGGACCTGCCGCAGTTCACCGGCTCGGCCTCGGTCGCGCTGAGCCCGTCCAGCAGTCACACCGGCGACATCGTCAAGGCGGCGCTCGCGGCGTTCCGGCAAGCCTACCGGCCGGGCATTCCCTACAAGAAAGCGGGTGTCATGCTGTTCAACCTGCACCGCACCGATGCCGCCCCCCGGGGCCTGTTCGACGGCCCAGGGCAGCCGGACGGCGCACACCTGATGAAAGCCTTTGATAGTATCAACCGCCGCTTCGGTGCCGGCAGCATCGGCTACGGGCAGGTCTACCGGCCGAGGCACTGGTACATGAACCAGCAGCACCGCAGCCGCCGCTACACGACCCGCTGGGACGAGCTGCCGGTGGTCCGTTAGGCGACCACAGGCAGCCCGCAGCGATCAGAACATCAAGCGAAGTCCGGTCACGAAGAACAGACCGTCGGCGTTCTCGCCTTCGGCTTCCCGCAAGCGTTTCGATTCACCGAAATACCGTTCGTAGTGAACGCCTATGTACGGTGCGACAGCACGATCAATGAGGTCATAACTGAGCCGCGCACCGATTTCCATTTTCGGTCCCCAGGCACCGGCATTGTTGGCACGGTCATCCCTGAGCGGGAGGTCGATGTCGAAGCTAGGCGTCAGGATCAGATAGTTGGTGATGAGCGCCTCGTAATCGGCCTCGAAACGGAACGAAGGATGATCCGAGACAAACAGATCGGCATCGATTTCGAACCATTGCGGTGCCAGACCATGCACACCAAGCACACCATGCACACGATCCGGGCCATCGGGCGTGTCGACCCTGACCCCGCCAACCGCATCGAAAAACGTCGATATCGGCGTCTGCACGCGGGCCTGTGTTTCCATCTTTTCCATTTTATCGGTTCTGGTCTCAAATTCGCCGGAACTGCGCAGCACGAATTTAAGCTCGTCCGTGCCGACCACGGCATCTCCATCCCAGGCCATAACGTCCGTATCCTTGTCGCCGAAACGGTATTCAAGCTGATCGAGCTTGGCACCCCATATCAATTGTTCGGCCTTGAGGGCAGGGGAAAGCAAAAGACAAAGGGCCAGCACGCCGAGCGATAATCCTGTACGTTTCATCGATCAGCCTCCCTGCAAGGGGGTCAGAGACGCCGATTTCTTCGGCTTCGGCCCGCCTTCGACGACAACCTTGCGGAACATGCCGCTTTCCGCGTGATAGGAAAGGTGACAGTGGAACGCCCACTGGCCCGGCGCGTCGACTTCGGTTTCCGTATAGACCGTGGTGCCGGGCGCAACGCTGACGACGTGTTTGACCGGATCCCATTTGCCCTTGCCGGTATCAATGATCGTCCACATGCCATGCAGATGCATCGGATGCGTCATCATCGTTTCGTTGACGAACTTGAAGCGCACCCGCTCGCCGTACTGCAGGACAATCGGCTCGGCCTCGCTGAACTTGATGCCGTTTATCGACCAGATATAGCGCTCCATATTGCCGGTCAGACGCAGCTCGATTTCACGGGTCGCCTCGCGATCCGCATAGAGCGGTTTTTGTGCCCGAAGATCGGCATAGGTCAGAAACTTTCCGCCATTCGCCGCCTGCGGTGTCAGTCCGCTGCCGGACGCATAGAACGGATTGTCGTTGGTCATCGGTATTGCGCCCGACGGGGCACCATGCGCACTGTGATCCATTTGTGCCGGCATCGCATTCCCGGACATAGAGGTGCCGTCCGGCATGACATGTGTGGCCGGCATACTCTGACCCATGGCGCTGTGATCCATGCCTTCCATGCTCGACATGCCCATGTCGGCCATCGTCAGGAGCGGATCCTTGCGCATCGCCGGCACCTCGGCAGTCATGCCCGGTTTCGGGGCAAGCGTGCCGCGGGCAAATGCCGTGCGGCCCATGGATTCGGCAAACACCGTATAAGCATTGTCGTCTTCCGGGCGAACGATCACGTCATAGGTTTCAGCAACGGCAATGCGGAACTCATCGACGCTGACCGGCTGCACGTTATTGCCGTCCGCCTGGACCACCGTCATTTTGAGACCCGGAATGCGTATATCGAAATACGTCATCGCCGATGAATTGATAAAGCGCAGGCGCACCCGTTCACCCGGTTTGAAGATACCGGTCCAGTTCTGGTCCGCTGATTTACCGTTGATCAGCGGCGTGAAGCCCTGCAGATCCTCGATGTCATTGGGCATCATTCGCATGTCGCCCCAGTCCAGACGATCATTCAGTGCTGACGAAAATCCCGACTTCGATGCATCAGAGAAGAAGTCGGCAATCGTTCTTTGTTTTCGATTGTAATAGTCAGGCTGCATTTTCAGATTTCGCATGATGCGGTGGCCGGCGTGGGGATGCGCGTCGGTCAGCTGCACAACATATTCGCGATCAAAGCGGAACGGCTCGCGGTCTTTGGGCTCGATGACAATCGCGCCGTAAGCTCCGTCAGGCTCCTGAAACGGCGAATGGCTGTGAAACCAGTAGGTGCCGCTTTGCACGATGGGGAACTGGTAAGTAAATGTTTCACCGGGGGCGATGCCGTTATAGCTGATCCCCGGAACGCCATCCTGCTGGTAGGGCAAAATCAATCCATGCCAATGTATCGAGGTGGTTTCCGACAGATTGTTTGTGACCCTGATCGTGACGTCTTCGCCTTCCTTGAAGCGAAGAACCGGACCCGGCGAGGACCCGTTATAGCCGACACCGGTTCGGGTAAAATTTCCGGTATCGATCTTTACCGGATCAACCGTTAGGCTGTATTCGCCGGCCGAGAGTGCGTTCGCAAAAAGCATGGCGACTGCAAAACCGGTAAGGCGGAGTGCATGAATAACGTTCATTGTACGATTTCCCAAAATCAATCAGCTGGCATCAATGCGTTAACTTGATTTCGCCCATCATCCCGGCGTCATAATGACCCGGCACATTGCAGGCGAATTCGAGCGTCGCGCGAGCGGGGAATTTCCAGATAATCTCGCCGGATTTTCCCGGCTCAAGAAGCAGGCTGTTGGCTTCATTGTGCATGCCGTGCCCCATTGAAGCCTGCATTGCCTTTGCCGCTTCATGGTTTATGCGATCGGGTTCCAGCACACCGTGTTCAACCATCATCTTCATTTCCGGTGCGTGCTCCTTGTGCATCTCAGCCGTGGCGATGGTAAATTCGTGCACGAATTCACCGGCGTTCTTGACGACAAAGCGAACGGTTTCGCCTTCTTTGAAGGACAGGCCGGCCGGCTCGAAGAAATTGTCTTTCATCGAAATATTGACGGTCCTGGTAACCTCGGCAGCCTTGCCGGCTTCTCCGATACTGACGCCGTGCCCGCCGCCATGTTTACCGGCGGCCTGTAATTGCGTGGCGGCAATGGAAAAGGCGAGCGTGATGACAGACAGCGTTAACGCTGATTTGATAGAATGAATGCGCATTATGGTTCCTACACTTGATCTTGAATAATCGATGACGTCAAAAACAGATATGCTTTTGGTTGCCGGATGGTTCACAGATGAAGTCAGGATTTTGGCGGGGGCGGCTCGTAGGCAAAAACGTGCTTGTTCGACAGCACCATTTCGAATGGCAAATGCCGCATCAGGATCTGTTGATCATTTCTGAGGGTCGTGCTGCCAATGCCGAGCGTTGATTCGCAATGCGAGGCATAGCCGCTGCAGCAATCGGTTACATGTAAATCTTCACAGTGCCGAGCGCATGACTTTGACGTTACACCGTCATGTGACAGCATGGCGGCATGGGGCGAAGCGACTTCGGTATGCGCCATCGCCAAAGCATGCCCAAAGCCTGCACTCAGCAGCGCCATCACCATACAAATTGTTATTACAAATCTCGTCATTGGGACTATCTAGGGGTTCCTGTCGGTGGAAGGTCAAGGGCTTAAAGTCATCAATCGGTGTCGACTGTCACTTCCATTTTTGGCGGATTCGCGCTATAAAGCTCGGATGATGAAGCAGAAAGCTGTCATATGGACCTCCAGAATGGTCGCTGTCGCCCTTGCATGCTTCATGTTTGGCTTGGCCTTCGGTATTGCCGATGCGCATGCGGACGGTCGCATCAAAGGCCAGTATGCCACCAGCAATCAGCCGCTCTACAAGGTCGGCACCCTGAATCCCAAACTCTCCACGCTGTGCCGCCAGGGGCTGTTCAAGCAGAGCAGGCTGCTGCGGCTGTCAATCGGCTACAAAGGCAAAAAAGGCCAAGGCGTGACCGGTATCGCAAAGCAGAACTGGAACCTCTATGACCCGACCGGCGCCTCGATACCTGACCGGACCTATCATTTTTTCAATCAGGGCTATTCAAACTGCCGCGTCTATGTTGCTGTAACGCCTCCGCCACCGCGCAAATAGGCAGACAGAACAGACAGCATGACCGACTTCATCGATTTATTTCCGACCAAGATGGTGCGCCGCAAGCTGCCCGGGTTCGAAGAACCGACCCGTGATCTGATCAAGATGGCGCGCGAGATGGAGAAGGGCAACAAGGCCCTGACCACGGATTACCGCGAAAACAATCCGCTCGAATACGACCGCGAAGGACCGAACTGGCTGCGCAGCGAAATCAATCAGACGGTGATCGCCTATCTCAAGGAAATCGGCATCGACTACGCCGTCAACTGGCAGATCCACGCCTGGATCAATATCAACAGGTCCGGCGATTACCACGATCCGCACAATCATCCGCATGCCTATCTCAGCGGCACCTATTATCTGAAAATGCCGGGGGGCGGTCAGAACAAGCGCCAGCGCAGCGACGTGCGGCCGAACTGCATCACCTTTTATGACCCGCGCACAGGCTTCAACATGTCGTCGATCAAGGGCGATCCCTATGTCGACCCGGAATTCACCGTACTGCCAGAGCCCGGTCTGCTGATGATGTGGCCGGCGGCAATGATGCATTTCGTGCACCCGAACCTCAGTGATGAAACGCGCATTTCCCTGAGTTTCAACATCGTCCTCAAATGGTCGGACGATTATCTGCCAAGGCAGTGATAAGAATTCCGGGTATCCCTCCCCAAATCCCGGACATTTCCCGAAAAGCCTAACGCCTTGTTAAGAATTTCCGTCCCATAATCGTATTCGGTTGGGGCTGGGATCAGCACAGAAGGTGATAGAGGGTTCCCACAGTCCATGGGTCTTATTGAAGAAATACGCAGGCGTGCAAAGCATGTCGTCGGTCCACTGTTCGGTATCGTCGCAGTTTCGTATTTTGCTTACCACACGGTACACGGCGATCGCGGCATCTTTGCTTTGGTGCAGATGCAGGAACGTGTCGCCGAGGCGGAGCAACGTCTGCAAACATTGCAATCCGAGAAGCAGCACTGGGAACACCGCGTCAAACTGCTGTACCCGGAAAGCCTTGATCGCGACATGCTCGATGAACGGGTTCGCGTCATGCTCGGATACGCACGCGCCGACGACCTGGTCGTCCTGAATTTACACTGAGTGGCAAAGGAGAAACCTATGGCTTCGCTCGCAGATAAACTGATCCCGCCGTATTACGCGGCAATCATCGAAAACCAGCCGCACAATGACATCAACGAGCCGGCCAATGCCGGCGACCGTCTGGTGACCATGGCCGTGCGCCGTCCCGGATTTCTCGGACTTGAAACCGCTCGCTCGGGTGACGGCAAGCCGGTGATCGTGGCTTACTGGCGAGAACTTTCCGACGTCGAAGGCTGGCAGTCGGAAAGCGGTACCATCGGCGTCGCGTCCTGCCCGCTCGAAGTATGCTGCATTGCCAATAATAATGATCAAACCGTTCAAACACTGTTTATGCATGTCGACGGCGATCAAGCCGTTCAACATAGCTAAGGAGAATAGGTCATGGCCAAATTCGATCCCAGACGTGATCCGCCCTTTTATGCAGTCCTGAGCCGTACGCCACCGCCCGGCATTGATGCCGGACAGTTTCTCGATGCCGGCGAGCAGATGATCGGACTTGCTGCCGTGGAGCCGGGATTTCTTGGTATTGAAGATGTCACCGATACCGACGGAACGGCATATACGGTCTGTTTCTGGGACCGCGCGCAATCATTACGCCGCTGGCGCAGTGAGCTTGCCGATCACATTCCGCCGAAGATCAATGCCAACGACATTGTCTGTTTCGAGGGCTGTTACTGGCATTGGCTGACCAGCATTTTCGATGCCGTCTCGCGTGTCGAACGGGATAACATAGTTGCCGTATCTTTTAGATCCGTTGCAGCTTAACTGTTATTTGGTTTAGTTTTTGAAACATTACCGGCACAAACGGTAATTTGTTAGAGCTTTGCTTGAATAACCTAAAAAGATCGCCTAGCATTTTCCGATAGAGCGGAGGTTAACCGCCGCACAACTTAATATCGGGAGGAAGCGATGGCGAGGACACCCAAGTCCGGCGCAAGTGCATCAGGTGCCGCAAAGTCCAGCGTAAAGAAGAAATCCGTTTCGCCATCGAAGACGCACAACGTCTCTGGCGAACAATATTTATCCTACTACCGTGACATGCTGATGATCCGCCGTTTCGAAGAAAAGGCGGGGCAATTGTATGGGATGGGCCTGATCGGCGGTTTCTGCCATTTATATATCGGCCAGGAAGCCGTTGTCGTCGGCATGACCCAGGCCGGGTTGCCTAAAGACACGGTCATTACCTCCTATCGCGATCACGGTCACATGCTGGCCTGCGGGATGGATCCGAAGGGCGTGATGGCGGAACTGACCGGACGACGTGGCGGCTACTCGAAAGGCAAGGGTGGCTCAATGCACATGTTCTCGCGGGAAAAGAACTTCTTCGGCGGACACGGCATCGTCGGCGCACAGATCCCGCTCGGCACCGGTCTTGCGTTCGCCCACAAATACAAGGAAGACGGTGGCGTCTGCCATGCCTACATGGGTGACGGCGCGGTCAACCAGGGGCAGATCTACGAAAGCTTCAATATGGCGGCGCTGTGGAAACTGCCGGTAGTCTACGTCATCGAAAACAACAAATACGGCATGGGCACGTCTATTGAGCGGGCTTCGTCGAACGTCGAATTGTCCGAGCGCGGCAATGCACACGACATCGAAGGGGTTTCCGTCAACGGTATGGATGTCCTGGATGTACTCGATAAGGGCGGTGCGGCCCTTGATCATGCCCGCAGCGGCAAGGGCCCGATGATCCTGGAAATGAAGACCTATCGCTACCGGGGTCATTCCATGTCCGATCCGGCCAAATACCGCTCCAAGGAAGAAGTGCAGAAAATGCGCAAGGAGCAGGATCCGATCGATCACCTGCGTCACACCATTCTTGAGGGCGGTTTTTCCAACGAGGACGAACTGAAAGATATCGACAAGGATATCAAATCCATCGTCACCGCCGCCGCCGAGTATGCGCAGCAGAGTCCCGAGCCGGATGAATCGGAACTTTATACCGACGTCCTCAAAGAAGCTTCAGTATAAATTACCCGAAAAAAGGTTAATATTATGGCCACACAGGTACTAATGCCGGCGCTTTCGCCGACCATGACCGAAGGCAAGATCGCCAAATGGCTCAAATCCGAGGGCGATACGGTCGAAAGCGGCGACGTGCTTTGCGAAATCGAAACCGATAAGGCAACGATGGAGGTTGAGGCTGTCGATGAAGGCATCCTCGGTAAGATCCTTGTCGCCGAAGGCACCGAGAGCGTTGCAGTCAACACCCCGATTGCATTGCTTTTGGCCGATGGCGAAAAAGCGGATGCCGCCACAGCATCGCCCGCCCCAGCCGCCGCAGCCGTAGTGCCCGCCGAGGCACCAAAGGCAGTTACCGCACCGGCAGCACCGAAGGCTGCCGCCATCGCTGCCGAGCCTGATTACGACGGGCCGATGAAAAACCAGACCGTTCGTGAGGCACTCCGCGACGCCATGAGCGAGGAAATGCGCAAGGACGACACCGTCTTCCTGATGGGCGAGGAAGTCGCCGAATATCAGGGTGCTTACAAGATTTCCCAGGGCATGCTCGAGGAATTCGGCAGCAAACGCGTGATCGACACGCCGATTACCGAAATCGGCTTCACCGGCCTTGGCGTTGGCGCGGCCTTTTACGGGCTTCGTCCGATTGTCGAATACATGACCTTCAACTTCGCCATGCAGGCGGTCGATCACATCATCAACTCAGCCGCCAAGACACTCTATATGTCCGGCGGTCAGATGGGCTGCCCGATCGTGTTCCGCGGTGCCAACGGCGCTGCGGCCCGGGTCGGGGCGCAGCATTCACAGTGCTATGCTTCGTGGTACGCCAACTGTCCCGGCCTCAAGGTGGTTGCACCGTGGTCGTCGGCTGATGCCAAAGGCCTGTTGAAGAGCGCCATTCGCGATCCCAACCCGGTGATCTTCCTGGAAAACGAAATCCTCTACGGGCAGAGCTTCGATCTGCCCGATGTCGACGATTTCATCCTGCCGATCGGCAAAGCCAAGATCGAGCGCGCCGGCACCGACGTCACCATCGTGGCCTATTCCATCGCCGTCGGTATTGCCATGGAAGCCGCGGCAAAACTGGCCAAGGAGGGGATTTCCGCCGAGGTCATCAATCTGCGTACGATCCGCCCCATGGACACCGCCACCATCATCCAGTCGGTGAAGAAAACCAACCGTCTGGTCAGCGTCGGTGAAGGCTGGCCGACCTGTGGTATCGGCGCCGAAGTTTCCGCCATCGCCATGGAACAGGCGTTCGACTATCTGGATGCGCCGCCGGTCCGTGTCGCCGGCGTCGATGTGCCGATGCCGTATGCCGCAAACCTCGAAAAACTGGCGTTGCCCAAGGCTTCGCACGTTATCGAGGCCGCCAAATCCGTCTGTTACGCCTAAGGGAGGCCGAAAATGCCGATCAAAGTACTGATGCCGGCCCTGTCGCCGACGATGACGGAAGGCAAGCTGGCAAAATGGCTGGTCAAGGAAGGTGATAGCGTCGGCAGTGGCGACGTTCTTGCTGAAATTGAAACCGACAAGGCGACGATGGAAGTTGAATCCGTCGACGAAGGCGTTGTCGGCAAACTGCTGGTCGCCGAAGGCAGCGAAGGCGTCGCCGTGAACGCGGTGATTGCACTGCTGCTGGAAGACGGTGAAGACGCCAGCGCCCTTGAAGGGGCTGCTGCCAGCGCACCGAAACCTGAAACGGCAAAACCGGCCCCAGCGCCGGCGTCGGCTCCGGCACCGGTTGCTGCGCCTGCTGCAGCATCAGCACCGGCCGCTGCACCTGTTGCGGCACCGGCTGCGACGGGTCAAACCGGCGAACGGACGTTTGCCAGCCCGCTGGCCAAGCGTCTGGCCAAGATGGAAGGGCTTGATCTCGGACAGATATCAGGCTCCGGACCGCATGGCCGCGTCGTCAAACGCGACATCGACAAGGCAATGGCCGAAGGTACCGGCAAAGCCGGGGCCGCAAAAGCGGCTACACCTTCTGCAGCCGCGGCTTCGGCCCCTGCAGCAGCTGCCGTAGCGCCGGCCGGGATCGACGCCGCGATGCTGCAACTGTTGCCGGAATTCGAAAGCGTTCCCAATACCGGTATGCGCAAGACCATCGCCAAGCGCCTGACTGCGTCGGCACGCGACATTCCGCATTTCAATGTATCGGCGGACATCTGCATCGATCCGCTGATGGCGCTCAGAAAACAGCTCAACGGCCGCGAAGGTGCCGATTACAAGATTTCGGTGAACGACTTCGTGATCAAGGCGGTGGCACTTTCATTGAAGCGTCAGCCGGACTGCAACGCAGCCTATACCGACGATGCGATCCTCAAGTTCAAGCGCGCCGATATCGCGATGGCGGTTGCCGTCGAAGGCGGCCTGATCACGCCGATTATCAAGGATGCCGGCTCCAAGGGGCTGGCGACGATTTCCGCCGAAGCCAAACAGCTGGCCGCCAAGGCCCGCGACGGCAAACTGCAGCCGCAGGAATTCCAGGGCGGCACGTTCTCGATCTCCAATCTCGGCATGTTCGGGGTCTCGTCGTTCAATTCGATCATCAATGCACCACAGGGCGGCATACTGTCGGTCGGTGCCGGTGAACAGCGCGCCGTCGTCAAGGACGGAGCACTTTCCATCGCCACCATGATGACGGTCACGCTGGCCGTCGATCATCGCTGCATCGACGGTGCAGCGGCGGCGGCGTTCGTGCAGGAACTCAAGGGTATCCTCGAAGAGCCCCTGCAACTGATGCTTTGATCGTTAATTAAGGAATGCACCATGGCTGACAGCAAATTCGACGTTCTCATCATCGGCGGCGGTCCCGGCGGCTATGTCACCGCGATCCGCTCGGCACAACTCGGCTTCAAGACCTGCGTCGTCGAGAAGGCGAAGATGGGCGGCATCTGCCTGAACTGGGGCTGCATCCCGACCAAGGCCCTGCTGCGCAGTGCCGAGGTTTATCACAACATGAAGCACGCTGACGCTTATGGCCTGTCCGCCGAAAAGGTCTCGTTCGACATCAAGGCCGTGGTGCAGCGGTCGCGTGGTGTCTCGACACGGCTTTCGGGTGGCGTCGATCATCTGATGAAAAAGAACAAGGTCACCGTTATCGACGGCACCGCCAAGCTGAACGGACCGGGCAAGGTTGACGTCGCCAAGGACGGTAAGGCCGTCGGCACATTCACCGCTGATCACATCATTATCGCTACCGGTGCACGTCCGCGGGCCCTGCCGGGGATCGAGCCGGACAAAAAGCTTATCTGGACCTATTTCGAAGCGATGGTGCCGGATATCACCCCGAAAAGCATGCTGGTGATAGGCTCCGGTGCCATCGGTATCGAGTTCGCCAGCTTCTATCAGACCATGGGCGTCGACGTTACCGTGGTCGAGGTGATGAATCAGATCATGCCGGTCGAGGACGAGGAAATCGCCAAACTGGCGCGCAAGCAGCTGGAAAAGAACGGCCTCAAGATCATGACCGAAGCCAAGGTCATCGGCGTCAAAAAGGGTGCCGACAGCGTCACCTGCACGATTGAAGACGCCAAGGGCAAGAAACAGGACATCACCGTTGAGCGCGTCATCTCGGCGGTTGGCGTGCAGGGCAACATCGAAGATATCGGCCTGGAAACCACCAAGATCAAAACCGATCGTGGCTGCATCGTTGCCGATGAATTTTCGCGCACGGCCGAGAAGGGCATTTATGCCATCGGCGATGTCGCCGGCCCGCCGATGCTGGCGCACAAGGCCGAACACGAAGGCGTCATCTGCATCGAAAAGATCGCCGGACTTGCCGGCGTGCACCCGATGGACAAGGGCAAGATACCGGGCTGCACCTATTGCCACCCGCAGGTCGCCTCGGTCGGGCTGACCGAAGCCAAGGCCAAGGAAAAGGGCTATGACGTCCGCGTCGGACGCTTCCCGTTCATCGGCAACGGCAAGGCGATTGCTCTTGGCGAAGATCAGGGCATGGTCAAAACCGTGTTCGACAAGAAGACCGGGCAGCTGCTGGGCGCGCACATGGTCGGCGCCGAAGTAACCGAACTGATCCAGGGCTTTGTCATCGCCATGAACCTGGAAACCACTGAAGAAGACCTGATGCACACGGTCTTCCCGCACCCGACCCTGAGCGAAATGATGCACGAAAGCGTGCTCGACGCCTATGGCCGGGTTATTCATATGTGATCGGGTTTTGACACGGCGGTTCCGACGCACCACATAATAAGCACTGTTTCGCCCCTAGTGAGGCATCATGAGCAACGTTGAAAACCTGAACCGGGTTCGACACCCGGAAAAAGCCAACAAGCCGGAGAACGAGCCGCTCCGTAAGCCCGAGTGGATCCGCGTCAAGGCGCCGACCTCCAAGGTTTATCACGAAACACGCAAGCTGATGCGCGACAACAACCTGCACACCGTCTGCGAAGAAGCCGCCTGCCCGAATATCGGCGAATGCTGGGCCGTCAAGCACGCGACGGTGATGATCCTCGGCGACATCTGCACGCGCGCCTGTGCCTTTTGCAACGTCGCCACCGGCAAACCGGGCAAGGTCGATCCGATGGAGCCTGAAAATCTGGCGATCTCGGTCGCCGAACTGGGCATGAAGCATCTGGTGATCACCTCCGTTGACCGCGATGATCTGGCCGATGGCGGCGCCGATCAGTTCGTCAAATGCATCGAGCGGATCCGCGCCACGACGCCCGATACTACCATTGAAATCCTGACCCCGGACTTCCGCGACAAGCCGGGCGCACTGGAAACCGTCATTGCGGCCCGTCCCGATGTCTTCAACCACAACCTCGAGACTGTGCCGCGGCTGTACCCGACAATCCGCCCGGGGGCGCGCTATTTTCATTCCCTGAAGCTGCTGGATACGGTCAAACGGACAAATCCGTCGATCTTCACCAAGTCCGGGATCATGGTCGGGCTGGGCGAGACCCGTGCCGAGGTCTTGCAGGTGATGGATGACATGCGTTCCGCCGATGTCGATTTCCTGACCATCGGGCAATATCTGGCACCGACCCGCCGTCATGCGCCGGTTGACCGCTTCGTCACACCGGAGGAGTTCTCCGAATACAAGCGGATGGCCCAGTCAAAAGGCTTCCTGATGGTCGCGTCGACGCCGCTGACGCGCTCCAGCTATCATGCCGACAGCGATTTCGCCGAGCTTCGCAAAAACCGCGAAGCCAGGCTCGCTGCTGCCAAATAAGTGCCGAACCTGTTCCAGTTTAATGCCGACGCACGCTGAAAAACGCATCCTGCCTTATACGCAGGCGCAATTGTTCGATCTGGTGCTCGACATCGAGAAGTACCCGGAGTTCCTGCCCTGGTGTATCGGTTGCCGCGTGCGCAACCGTCAAGAGGGGCTAGTGGTTGCCGACATGATCATCGGCTTCAAGGTTTTCCGTGAAGGATTCACCTCGCGGGTCGGCTATCAGCGGCCGGACCGTATCGATGTAAGTTATGCTGACGGCCCCTTCAAGTATATGAACAATCATTGGATTTTCAATGACTTGGGAGACGGTTCTACGGAAATAGATTTCTTTGTCGATTTCGAGTTTCGCTCAAAAATCCTGCAGGTCGCGATCGGTGCCGTGTTCTCGGAAGCGGTCCGCCGCATGATCGCCGCCTTCGAGGCGCGCGCCCATGCGCTGCACGGGTAAAGGTTAAACCACAGAGGCACAGAGACACAGAGGCCCTGTATACAATAGACAATAGCGTTCATACCCGCGGATGCAGATCCTCAGTTACAAAATACTGATTAAAGTCTCCCGCTTTCGCGGGAGTGACGGGATATTTGGTAAGCTCACCCACTCTGTGCCTCTGTGTCTCTGTGGTTTTTAACCTTCGGCGAGATTGCACATCATCTCGAGCGCTTTGAGCGCCGAGGCCAGCCTGACCGCATGACGGTCGCCAGCAAACATGCAGCGTTCGTGGAGCGTCCTGTCGGCAGAAGCAGCGGCAATATGCACGAGCCCGACCGGTTTGTCGGCGGAACCGCCCCCCGGACCGGCAACGCCGGTAATGCCGCAGGCCAGACTGACCCCGGCAGTCCGTCGTGCGCCTTCGGCCATGGCCCGGGCGACGTCCTCGGATACCGCGCCGACACTGTCGAACAGCGCCATCGGCACACCGATCATTTCGTGCTTTGCCTTGTTGGTGTAGGTCACAAAGCCCCGGTCAACAACGTCCGAGGACCCGGCAATCGCCGTCAGCGCCGCCGCCACCATGCCACCGGTACACGATTCCGCCGTTGCCACCGTCCAGTGACGCTGCCGGCAGGCATCAAGCAGGCTTGCGGCGGCTGTGATCAGGCTGTTTTCCATGGTTCAGCCAATCCCCAGCAGACGCGGTGCACCGATCATCAGGCCATACAGGCAGGCAGCACCCAACAGACCGGCCATGATGTCATCAACCATGACCCCGAGCCCGCCCGGAATATTGGCATCGGCCCAAGAAATCGGCCACGGCTTCCAGATATCGAACAGGCGAAACAGCACGAACCCGATCAGCGCCGCCTGCCAGGTCATCGCAGCCGCCATCGGCAGAATGGTCAGCCATTGACCGGCAACCTCGTCAATGACAACAGGACCGGGGTCATGCTCACCGGCTTGCGCCATGTAGGCATCGGCAACCCAGACACCGATTGCACTGATCCCGATGGTCGCCAGGGCCAATCCGGCGATGCCGGCTTGATTGGCAAAAGCCCAGCCAATGGGGAGGGCAAACAGGGAACCGAAGGTGCCAGGCGCAAAAGGCGCATACCCGGCTCCGAACCACGTAGCCAGAAGAATCCTAAAATCCGAGAGCGGCGGGCGCTGGGTCATTTTTAAAGCTGATCCTTGCTGCAAGCCTGCATGATTAGACGAGCGGTTCCGCTGAGTCGAGGAAGAGTTCGGGTAAAATCTTGAAAAATCGCCTCTAAGTGGCGGTTTCACAGGGGTTTATGTTGTTTTATACAGGATCGGTCAGGCAATAATCACTTGCATGAAAATTGCCAAATGGATACGGTTTGCTGTCGATGAACGGATGCGGTCAGTGGGGTGATCGCTTTCGCATGTCAACCAATACAGTTCGCAATGGTTCGTTCCGTTTCGGCATAAAAAAATATGTTCTTTCGGCGATTGTCGAAACTGCGAGTTGAGTGCGCTAAGGGGGTTCGTCGGCATGCATGATTGGGGTGAAACAATCACGTTTCGGGTGCGACTGCGGCGATTCATCGACCGTGCCTTCCCTGAACGTCAAATTCACCTCCGTACCAAGGGCCACATTCGCTTTTTCCGTATTCCGCAATACTTTCAGGTTTCCGTTTCGATTTTAGTACTCATATCGGCAGGCTGGGTCGGCTATTCGACCTACAGCTTCGTCCGCTATGACGAAATTATCAGTGCCAAAAACGTACAGATTACCGATGCCCGACAAGCTTACGATGATCTTCTTTCCGACGTCAGTTCCTATCAGCGCCGCTTTGTCGAACTGACCAGAGAGCTTGAAGACAATCATAACCTGATGCTCAGCCTGGTTGAGCGCAACGCGACCTTGCAGCGCAATCTTTCAACCGTTGAAAAGCGGCTTGAAAGTACCGAAAGCGACCGCGAAAACGTCGCCGACGCCCGCGAAGTTCTGCGCGGCAAGCTGAGCAGTCTTGAAAACGATATGCGCTCGCTTTCGACCAAGAACTTCTCGCTTCGCGACAATCTGATGAGCGTTGAAACGGATCTGCAGACCGTGGTTCGGGAACGCGACGAGGCCCACCACCATAATGTGAATTTGAATTCCCGTGTTGGTGAGCTTGAAGACAGGCTCATGACCCTGCAGACGGCGCAGGACAATGCCGTAGAAAAGATGACCGACCGGACCATGGCGTATATCGGGTCGCTTGAAAAAGTGATTGAAACCGCCGGGATCGAAGTCGACAGCCTTCTGGCTTCTTCAAACAAGCTTGTCGGCAAGGTTGCCCAGGGCGGCCCGTTCATCCCGATCAAGCCCGATGAAGCGGGCGGTGAGTTGATGCAGAAACTGACCCGCCTTGATGATCATCTTGGGCAGTGGGAAACGTTGCAGGCCGTGATGGCCCGTTTGCCGTTGGCGGCCCCCCTGAACACCTATTACGTCACCAGTTCATTCGGTAAGCGCCTTGATCCCATGAACAAGCGCTGGTCAGCACACTACGGGGTCGATTTCGGCGGCCCGGTCCGCTCGGCGGTTTTCGCACCGGCTGCCGGTGTCGTCAAACAGGCGGGCAACAAAGGCCGGTACGGCCGTTTCATCGAGATTGATCACGGGTCCGGCATTATAACCCGCTACGGTCATCTGTATTCGATATCGGTAAAGCGTGGAGACAAAGTCGAATTTCGCCAGAAGATTGCCCAACTCGGCAGCACTGGACGAAGCACCGGACCGCATCTACACTACGAGATCGTCTTTAACGGAAAACCGAAAGACCCAATGCAGTTTATAAAGGCGGGGCGGCATGTTTTCCAAAACCAGTAAAAAATCACAAACGACGGCAAAACCGGTACCGGCTCCGGCACCGCCTTCGATCATCAGCCGTGATCTCAAGATCGTCGGTGATCTTCTCAGTGATGGCGAAATCCAGATCGACGGAACGGTCAACGGTGACATTCGTACCCGCACGCTGATCGTCGGCGAAACTGCCAAGGTAAAAGGCGAGATCGTCGCGGAATCCATCCGTGTACTGGGTCGCGTCGATGGTCAGATCAAGGCCAAATCCGTCCGACTGGCGGCAACAGCCCATGTTGTCGGCGATATCCTCCATGAAGACCTGTCGATTGAGACCGGCGCCTTCCTTGAAGGGCACTGCAAGCGCATGGTCATGCCCGAGGATGTGCACATCGCCGAAAAACCCACGCAGGCGACCGACGCCAACAGGCCAAAGTCGCCCAATCTGGTCAAACCGACACCCGCTCAGGTAAAATAACAGTTCCACCGCGCCGGAATAATTTCCAGGCATTCCCCGCATTGACGAAATCGCGTCAATGACTACTATATTTTGTTCACATTTTTGGGCTGGGCCACAAGGGGTGCGCCATGAGTAAACACGTCAAACCTGAAGAAATCCGCGAAACACGTCTCGCGGAGGCCCTGTCCGAACGCTATCTGTCCTATGCGCTCTCGACCATCATGTCCCGTTCTCTGCCCGATGTCCGGGACGGCCTGAAGCCGGTGCATCGACGGCTTTTGTATGCGATGCGTCAGCTCAAGCTGGATCCATCATCGGGTTACAAGAAATGCGCCCGCGTCGTCGGTGACGTCATGGGTAAATACCATCCGCATGGCGATCAGTCGATTTACGACGCCATGGTCCGACTCGCCCAGGAATTCGCGCAACGCTATCCGCTGGTCGACGGGCAGGGCAATTTCGGCAATATCGATGGCGATAATGCCGCAGCGATGCGTTACACCGAAGCCCGTCTGACCGAGGTCGCCTCATTACTGCTGCGCGGGATCGATGAAGATGCCATCGATTTCCGTGACACCTACGACGGCGAGGAACGAGAGCCCATTGTTCTGCCTTCGGCATTTCCAAATCTGCTCGCCAATGGTGCCTCGGGGATCGCTGTCGGCATGGCGACCAACATTCCGCCGCACAACGTCGGCGAACTGTGCGATGCCATGCTGCACATCGTCAAAACAGCCAAACACACCTCGGAAGGCGTCGCCAATTCCCGCGTCACCTTTGAAAAGCTTGTCGAGTTCATCCAGGGCCCGGATTTCCCGACCGGTGGCGTGCTGGTGGAATCCAGGGAAAATGTCATCGAAGCCTACCGGACCGGCCGCGGCAGCTTTCGGTTGCGCGCCCGATGGGAAGTCGAAAAACTGGGTCAGGGCCTTTACGAGATCGTCATCACGGAAATTCCCTATCAAATCCAGAAATCCCGCCTGATCGAAAAAACCGCCGAGCTGCTGCTCGCCAAAAAACTGCCTATGCTGGCCGATATCCGCGATGAATCGGCAGAAGACGTGCGGATCGTGCTTGAGCCGAAATCCCGCAATGTCGAACCCGAAATGCTGATGGAGCACCTGTTCCGTGAAACCGAAATGGAAACGCGGATCAGCCTCAATCTGAACGTGCTCAATCGCGACAATATCCCCGGTGTCATGAACCTCCGCGAAGCACTGGTGGCTTTCCTTGAGCACCGCGAAGACGTTCTGGTCCGCTGTACCCGACACCGCCTTGAAAAAATCGAACACCGCCTCGAAATCCTTGGCGGTCTGTTGATTGCCTATCTCAATCTGGACGAGGTTATCCGCATCATTCGCGAAGAGGATGAAGCCAAGAAAGTACTGATGAAGACCTTCGATCTGACCGACCTGCAGGTCGAAGCGATCCTGAACATGCGGCTTCGCCAGTTACGCAAGCTTGAGGAAATGGAAATCCGCAAGGAAGACCAGACCCTCAAAGCCGAACGCAAAGAGCTGAAGGAACTTCTGAAAAATGAAGTTCTGCGCTGGAAATCCATTGAAAACGAAGTCAAGGAACTGAAACAGACCTTTGGCCCGAAAACACCGCTCGGCCGTCGTCGCACGGATATTGGCGAGCCACCGACGTTGGTGATCGTGCCGATTGAAGCGATGATCGAAAAAGAACCCGTCACCGTCGTCTACTCGGAAAAGGGCTGGATCAGGGCCGCCAAGGGCTATCTTGATGACACTGCCATCGATAACGTCAAATTCAAGGAAGGCGACAAGCTCAAATTCTCTCTGCACGCCGAAACCACCGACAAGCTGCTGGTGTTTGCGACGAACGGCCGCTTTTACACCATCGGCATTGATAAATTGCCGGGCGGACGCGGTCACGGCGAACCGATCAGGCTGATGCTGGACATTCCGAATGGCCACGAAGTCGTCAAAATGATGCGCTTTGAAGGCGGGCGGCGATTCCTGATTGCGTCCGATAGCGGTCGCGGATTTATCGTTCCCGAAGACGAAGTCGCCGCTCAGACCAAAAACGGCAAACAGGTACTGAACGTGGATTCCAGCGAAGAGGCAATGGCGATATCCATTGTCCCCGATAATGCCGATCATGTTGCTGTCATCGGCACCAATCGCAAGCTGCTGGTATTCACGATCGTTGAGTTGCCGGAAATGAGCCGTGGCAAAGGGGTCATCCTGCAGCGCTACAAAGACGGGGCGCTTTCGGATCTGCAGGCGTTCAAGCTGTCCGAAGGGGTGACCTGGCAAACCGGCTCAGGGCTTCGTTCCGAGACCGATCTCAAGGCATGGGTCGGCAAGCGGGCCGGTTCCGGATTGCTGAAGCCGAAAGGGTTCCCGAACAACAACCGTTTCTCGTAATCTGGTTTGCCTGTAGAATTCTGTTCATGGGCAACGGGTAGCGTACAAGACGTGGATTACTTCTTTTAATGACAAGTGCTCGGAGTTTTTAAAAATGCTTCAATCGACACATTCCAACACTCTCGCCAACAGTCTCATACCTGCTGCCTCGAGCGCCCACACACTGGTACGCAATGTCGTACTGGCATTTGCAGGCAGCATACTTCTGGCTATCTCGGCAAAAATTAATATCCCGTTCTACCCGGTCCCGATGACCATGCAGACTTTTATGGTGCTGACCATCGGCATGGCGTTCGGCTGGCGCCTTGGCGGCATGACCATTCTGTTGTATCTCGCCGAAGGTGCGTTTGGTCTGCCGGTGTTCGCCGGCACCCCGGAAAAAGGGATCGGCCTGGCATACATGGCAGGGCCGACCGGCGGCTATCTTCTCGGCTATGTGGTTTCGGCCGTATTCGTTGGCTGGCTGGCTGAGAAAGGCTGGGACCGGAACGTGTTTGCCACATTGGCAGCAATGGTCCTTGGCACCGCCATCATCTTCATTCCCGGCATTATCTGGCTGGGCCTGCTGTTCGGCTGGGAAAAGCCCATCCTTGCCTGGGGTCTGTTCCCGTTCCTGCCGGGGGCCGCATTCAAGATCGGACTGGCCACCGCAGTGCTGCCATTGGCGTGGAAATATCTGGTATCAAAAAACGAACATTGATGCTGACGCGGATGGGCGACAACGGTGTTGTCAGTCCATCCGTTTCCAGCCGTCAGGCGTTATCCGCTCCAACGGCTTGAAGCGCGACTTGTAGGCCATGTTCGAGCAGCCATCGATCCAGAACCCCAGATACATATAGGGGAGTCCCTGACCATAGGACTCGCCGATCAGCCACAGAACCATAAAGGTGCCGAGGCTTCGTTCCTTGTCATCACCATCAAAGAAACTGTAAACAGCGGATAATCCGTCGCCCAGCCGGTCGACCAGGCAAACGGCAGCCAGGGTGCCGGATGGCCGACGAAACTCGACGACGAAAGTATTGACCGGCGTGTCCTCGATCAGTGCCTGATAATCCAGAAAATCCATTTTCGACATGTCGCCGCCTTTATGGCGCGAACGCTGATAATCGGAAAACAGAGAAAACTGCTCGTGCGTGGCAACCGGCTCGACGATTTCCGCAGTCAGGTCGTGATTGCGGCTGAGGATGCGGGCGAAGGATTTTCCGGCCTTGAACTCATCGACGACGACGCGAACCGCCACGCAGGCATCACAATTCGGGCATGCCGGAACATAACAGATACCATGCGAGCGGCGGAAACCGGCCATCGACAACTGATCATGCAGTGCGTTGGCATCGCGTCCGACCAGTTCAGTAACGACACGTCGCTCTGTCCGTCCTTCGATGTAAGGACAGGGCAGGGGGGCCGTCGAAAAGAAGAATCGGGTGTCAGGTAACGCCTGATGACGCATCCGCTCTGCTAACTCCACGTTTACTGAACGAAAACGTTACGGCATTTCATAGTGCTGTGGCAATTGGCCGTGCATGTTTCGCACGATAATTTTTAACAGACGTCATTTGGACAGATTTTTATCCAGTTCCAGACCGAGGCTCGGCAGTCCACCGGCAGGATTCTTTTTGGCAGACGCAGCAGCAGGCGTTTGCGACGGCACAACATTCAGCTGTTGTTTGCGAATATTGTTCAGTCCGGGCAGGGCTTCGGTCTTATCCACGACCGGTTTACCGGTTTCTTCTTCGGCCTTAACAACCGGGTTATCCTTGCCTGTACCACGCAACATGATGATGGAAAGCCGTCTGTTCGACGGATGGGCCGTATTGTCGGGAACCAGTGGTTCCGTTGCCGCCTTGCCGACGACCCGGTCAATACGGTTTTCCGGCACACCGATGTGTTCCAGCCAACGCCGCGCAGAATTAGCCCGGTCTGCGGACAGTTCCCAGTTCGAATAATCGTTGCTACCACCAAAGCGCGTGGAATCCGTATGTCCGGAAATCGCAATGTTCTGTGGCAGTTTCTTGATGATCTCGGCCGCGACTTCGAGCAATTTCTTGGTATGCAGGAAAAGTTCCGAAGCGCCGCTCTGGAACATCGACAAGCCGTCTTTGTCGACGAGCTGGATCCGCAATCCTTCGGGCGTGTTGTCGATCAGCAGGCTGTCCTTGAGCGCTTTAAGCTGCGGGATGCTTTCCAGCGTCGCTTCGAGCTGCTCCTTGGCGTCCTCGAGCTGCTTTTGCTCTTTTTGCTTCAAGGCTTCTTCGACGTCGTTTTCCGTTACCTTGCCGGCCTGGCTTTCAGAATTGTCTTCACCGCCCGTGCCGGCTTTGGGCGGCGGCAGGTCAACGGTAACACTGTCACGCGAGGTGGTGTTTTGTGCCGCACCGGCTTCGGTGATGGTCTTGCCACCCAGAATATCCCCGGAACCGCTGGTCGACTGCGATGCCGTAACCGGAGCGAAATAGTTGGAAATACCTTCGAGCTGTTCCTGCGTCACGGAATTCAACAGCCACAGCAACAGGAAGAACGCCATCATTGCCGTCACAAAGTCGGCATAGGCGATTTTCCACGCACCGCCGTGATGGCCGTGCGCACCCTTGTTTATCTTCTTGATGATAATCGGGCTTTTGGATGCTGCGCTTTCTTCGGCCATCATTGGCCTCCGTTAACTAGGCGCCGGCATATTTTGGCACAACTCTTCCAGTTCCTGGAAAGTCGGCCGGTATTCGTCCGGTAATACCTTGCGGGCGAATTCGATGGAAACTTGCGGGGCGTAACCCTGCATATGACCCATCAGGCCCATTTTCATGCAAATGAAGTAGTGATGTTCTGCATTAAAGGCCGCTTCCAGATTGGATGCCATCGGCAGCACAAAACCGTAAGCGACAAGAATACCGGAAAACGTACCGACCAGTGCCGCACCGATCAGGCCACCAAGGACTTCCGGCGGCTCGGTGATCGAGCTCATGGTCACGATAACACCAAGAACGGCGGCGACGATGCCCAGTGCCGGAATGGCTTCACCGATCGAACGCATCGCCGAGGAAATCATGATCCGCTCGTGATGGTGAACCTCCAGTTCCTGATCCATGATCGCTTCGATTTCGTGCGGATTGCTTGCCCCCAGCGTCAACAGGCGCAGGTAATCGCAGAAAAAGGCAATCGCATGATGATCGTGCTGGAATTTCGGATAGGTCGCGAACAGCGTACTGTCGTGCGGTTTTTCGACGTGCTGCTCAAGTGCCAGATCACCCTTTGATTTGGCCAGCCTGAACACGCCATAAAGGCATGTCAGTAATTCGACGTACGCATCTTTCTTGTATTTCGGCCCCTTGACCATCGTACCAAAGGACTCCCAGATTCACCAAGGACAACGGGTTTCGGATTGCCTGCGAGGAAGGCACCAAGTGCGCCACCAAGAATAATTATGTATTCAATAGGCTGCCATAGAATGCGCATGTCGCCATGCACTGAATACCCGCCGAAGACACAGCCTATAACGAGGACAATACCGATGATGAAGAACATCTACGCGGGCTCTCAAACTACTGTTGTTGTGCGCCCGCGTCAGCAGCAGCCGGGCATCATATAATTACCATCCGCTATAGAGTGATTTTGTATGAAACTCAAGCGTTTGGCATTTATCAGGTATAATAATTACACGCATTTCAGGCGTTTCAAAACATTTCATCAGCATGCTAAATACATTCCATGAGCATACGCCCCATTGAATTCCGCCAGGCATTGTCCCGATTTGCCAGTGGCGTCACGGTTATAAGTACCTGTGACCCTGACGCCATGCCCATCGGCGTGACCGTCAGCGCCTTTACTTCACTGTCGCTCGACCCGCCGCTGATCCTGATCTGTCTCGACAATGCGACCACACGGTTGAGCGCTTATACCGAAGCAAAATCTATCGGAATCAATATCTTGGCGAGCGATCAGGCACCAGTTTCCAATGCCTTTGCATTTCCGGGACCGGTACCGCCGTTCGAACAGTTTCCGTATCAGAAAGGTTTGCTTGGTCTGCCTATGCTGAACAATACTCTGGCCAGCATCGAATGCCACCGTGAAGCGGTCTATCCGGGGGGCGATCATATCATCATCGTCGGTGCCGTCGCCCACGTGTCTTGGCGCGAAAATCTTGAGCCGCTGATTTACGCAACCGGCCAATATCGGACCCTGGCCCCGAAAGATATCGTGTTGTGAGCCGGGAAACCCGGTGGCCGGTTCCCCGTACGCTGGCATCGTCAATTCTGGCTGCCGCAGCGGCCTTGCTGCTGTGGGCCTATGCTCCGGGCGACTTGCCGCGTACCCATGCCATGCTTCTGGGGTTGAGTTTAGGCGCGGCAATCGCATCCGTCTTGTTGGGCCTGCTACTGCAATTGGGCACCGCCTGGCTGGTTCTGAGCGCGATCGCAACGCCGGCACTGGTGATGGTGCCGATCTTTCAGCCACCGTTGTGGATTTTTCCGGCCATCGTCGTCGTTCTTGCCGGATTCTATATCAACGGCGTCCGCGAACAGGTGCCGCTGTATCTTTCGAACAGCCGCACGCAAGCAGAACTGGCAGCCTTTGCCGCCCAGCAGAAAGCCGGAATCTTTATTGATCTCGGTTGCGGTCTTGGCAGCGTCGTCGCCGCCGTTGCCAGGCAAAACCCGTCCATCCATGTGACCGGTGTTGAGACCGCACCGCTGTCATATCTGATCGCCTGGCTGCGGATGAAACTGTTCAGCAGGGGAAACGCGGAAATCGTCTTTCGCAGCATCTGGCAAACCGATGTCCGCGAGGCCGACATCGTCTATGCATTTCTGTCACCGGCACCGATGACCCGACTTTACGCCAAACTGAAAGCCGAAATGAAACCGGGTTCGGTTTTCATCTCCAACAGCTTCGCCGTGCCGGGGGACGAGCCCGACGACATCATCCGGATCGATGATTCGCGCCAAACGCAGCTGCTGATCTGGCGTATGTGAAAAATTCTCCTGATCCTTGCATATCATGCATGGATAACTGGATTGTTTGGAGAATGCCATGAAGGACAGGGATAAAAGACCAATCAGCACGCTCACGAAACTGGCGGTGTTCTTTGCCGGTATTGCGATATTTTTCGCAATTATCAATCTGTTGCCGTATGAGCGGCCTTTTTTCCCGGCTGACGATTCAATTTTTCACGGCAAGCCGCTTCTTTGAAGCCGGAAATTGTGAAGCCGGTTACACGGTCTATGAAAAGCGGGCCGCCAAAGACAAGGTTTCACCAGAAATAACCTATTTGAGCATAGGGGATATGAAGTACAATGGGGAGTGCGGCGGTCAGGATATTCCAGGCACCATTGAAGCGTCCCGAAAGGCTGCTCGCCTGGGAAATTGTAGTGCAAACTTTTACTTAGCTGAAATTGCGCTCAATTATCCCGGGTACATTGGAGTAAAGCACGAACCATCATAAAATAATTTCTTAGCTTCTGCTTTGTGTTCCTATCTTAGAGTCTGATTCAAAAGTTTCTGCATAATATCAAGTTCTTGCCAGCAGACGAGTGACGCGGCGTATGTGGGCGACGAGGAGCCATGTTTCGGCGCTTGCGATGGTTCTTTCCCAATCCTTGGCCA
>FLOH01000574.1_pt1 | contig 73792 bp, 74 predicted proteins | sample 756751 | NCBI WGS metagenome assembly FLOH01 (sample SAMEA4026879, study PRJEB14308) | marine metagenome | biome: coastal water; material: water | depth 74 m
TACTCTCATTCGCCTCCGCCCCGCTGTTACAGAAAAACATCTTTCCGGGACCCGTCCGCTTGACCAGCTCCCGCGCCAACTCCGCCTGCTTGGGATGAAAGAAAAGATTCGAAACATGAACTAGCTCCTCCCCCTGTTTTTTCATTACCTCGGCTAATCTGGGGTGCGCATGACCCAAACAGTTCACCGCAATTCCACTCCCGAAATCCAAGTACTCTTTGCCCTCCGCATCCCACACTCTCGCCCCGTTGCCTTTCACCAACACCGGCGCTGTCGCCGACCGTTTATACGACGCCACGACGTGCTGAGCGTAGCCCGCCCGCACCTCCGCCGACTGAATCTTGGATTCTTTCTTCAAACGCCAATGCTAATCCGAAAAACCCTTTCGGCCAATCCCCGCTTACTTGGCAGCCCAGCGGAGAAGAGCCTCGGTTTGCTCCCAACCCATGCACGCATCCGTAATCGAAATGCCATACTTCAAACCCTTGGGGCCTTGCGCTGGAATATCCTGCCTGCCCTCCATTAAATGACTCTCCAGCATCAAACCTAAAATACCAGGGCTGCCTCCTTTTTTTTGCTCCACCACACTTTTCCACGCCGTCTCCTGCTTAGTTGCCTCTTTTCCGGAGTTCGCATGACTACAATCCACCATCAGACGCTCGGGCAATCCGTGCCTCTTCAGCGACTCTCGTGCCGCACTCAAACTGGAGGGATCGTAATTCGTCTTATCCCGCCCCCCGCGCAACACCAAATGGGTCGACCGGTTTCCTATCGTTCGAATCACACTTGTGGCCCCCTCTGCATCGATTCCGACAAAGGCGTGGGGGGCTTGGGCGGACAACATCGCATCCACCGCGACTTGCAGGCTTCCATCCGTTCCGTTCTTAAACCCCACCGGCATCGAAAGTCCACTCGCCATCTCCCGATGGGTCTGACTCTCCGTCGTTCTCGCCCCGATGGCTGCCCAACTCACCAGATCCGCTAAATATTGCGGAACTACAGGATCCAAGAACTCTGTTCCCGCAGGCACTCCCATTTCGTTGATCTCAGATAAAAGTCTTCGCCCCGTCTTTAGCCCACCTTCGAGATCCAAAGATCCGTCCAAACCTGGATCATTGATCAATCCTTTCCAGCCGACTGTGGTCCGTGGCTTCTCAAAATAAACCCGCATGACGAGGAGCAACCGATCCCCCAGCTCCTCCCTCATCTTCTTGATTCGTGTGGCATACTCCAGTGCTGCCTTGCGATCGTGGATGGAGCAGGGTCCTAAAATTACCAATGGGCGCGTATCCGTACCCTCCATCACCGCTTCCACCTCTTGCCGAGACTCCCGAACTGTCCTTTCCGAGACAGACCCCAACGGAATCTCCCGCCGAAGCTGGGCCGGCGATATTAAGGGCGTAACCTCCCGCACACGGAGGTTCATCAGCTTGGGCGCCTCTTTCATCTGAGTAACGGATGACATCGTTCAACCCTAGTCGATCCGCCCCACTTTGGAAAACCCGATTCCAATCTCGCTTTTCTGAAAGGTTGACTCAAAATCACGAACTTATGTTGAAGCGAATCGCCGTCATCACCTCGGGAGGCGACTCGCCTGGAATGAATCCAGCCATTCGCGCTATCGCTCGCACAGGTGTGAGCTTAGGAATCGACGTGGTTGGAATCCAAAACGGGTATCAAGGTATCTTTGACCGTGAATTTATGCCCTTAGGGGTCATCGAGGTTAGCGGCCGAATCCGTGACGCCGGGACGATTTTATCCACCAGTCGTTGTCTTCACTTTAAGGAAGAGAAATCCCAGCTCCAAGCCATCGACATTCTCCAAAAAGAAAATATTCAGGCCCTGCTCGTTCTGGGTGGGGACGGTTCTCTGGCGGGTGCCGCCGCTTTATCGAAACATGGCTTCCGTGTCCTTGGCCTGCCCTGCTCGATCGATAACGACCTCTCGGGAACCGAAATGTCGATCGGGGTTGACTCCTGCCTCAACACCGTCGTCCATCTCATCGATATGATCAAAGCCACCGCTGCCTCCCACAATCGTTGCTTTGTCATTGAAGTCATGGGCCGAAACCAAGGTTACCTCGCCCTGATGAGCGCGATCGCCTCCGGCTCCCAAATTGCGGTGATCCCGGAATTTCGCTACGACATGGATAAAATCATCGAAAATCTCACCCGCCGCCGTCTTCGCCGCCACAACAACAGCGTGATCGTGGTCGCAGAGGGCGCCTGCACGGGTCAGCAGTTCATGGACCGTCTTTTAGAGTCAGGCAAAAATAAGCTAGATCAGGAAGTTCGCCTTACGGTACTCGGCCACTTACAACGTGGCTCTCCACCCACCTTTTCCGATCGCTTTCTCGCCACCCGCATGGGGGAATTTTCTGTCCTTGCTCTAAACCAGGGGGAACACGGATCGATGGTCGGACTTCTTCGGAATCGGATGAACTTGACCGACCTTCAGGAAATTAAAGGCCACCGCCCCCCTCTTCCTGCTGACGCCATACGCCTCGCCCGAAATCTGGGAATGGAAGTCGGCGTACCCACCGAGGCCTAACCCCAAAAAACTACTTGATGGGTGCGGAAATTCGTATGAATTTGCCGTTGTTACGAGAGGCTAGGGATCGAAGAAACTTCTCTTCGGCCGGTTTGGCCAGGAACGCTACCCCGTGAATCGAGGGTAGTTCGTAGCCGTCCTTTTTGTAGGTTCCCGCGATCGTTTCCTTGAGATACTCCAAAATATCGTCGTCCTGCCAATTCCCTAGGTTGGGTGCGGCTACCGCCTTTCCTTGGGCTTTGGCCTGAGGAGGGGGAGGCGCGGTAGGAGCCTTGGGCGCATCCGGTAAGCCGGGAATTTTAACGGAATCAACCACGAAGCCCCTCCCCTCGATGACTTTACCTTTTCCCTTGGCCCGGTTTTCCGCCTCGCGCCGCGCCTTTTCCGTAATTTTATCGGCATATTTTTCTCGGTATTTCTTCATCTCCTCGTTGTACTTCTCATATTTTTTTCGATACTCCGCAACCTCCTTCTCGTACTTCTGCCGGTCCGCCACGGAGATTTCTGAATCGGCTGCTTTTTTTCGGTACTCCTCACGCTCCTTCTCGTTCATCGCCCTCTGGATGACCGGCTTGCCATCCGTCAGCACAAAAATGGTGTCTGCCCTGCCCTCAAACGCAGCCAGTAAACCTAAGTCCATTCGACTTGTCCCCCCCGTCGAAGGTAGGGTACTGATTTTGGGCCGGTAGTTCCTGGTGAGGTTTCCCCGCTTCATCGTGCTCGCCATGTACCGAGGAAGAAACTTCATGGCGGCCTGTTTGTTTTCCGGCGTGGCCGGGACGGAACTGGGCATAAATAGATCCACTGCATCCCCGTAAAAAGCCACGTTGAAGTTGGTCTCGGGAGCTAGGCTCTGGATCATCTGGCCCAGCTTTTCCTTGAGATTCTTGTACCCCTCGATCCCGCCTTTGTCCTGCTCCACCATGCTGTCGGATAAATCCACCACAAAATAAACGTTCGTGCCCTGCCCTTGTGCTCCAAAGAAGTTGACCGATGAGGCTTTGGCGCCCGAACGAGCTCCTGGTTGGCTCAGCCTTTTCTCGATCCCCGTCGAAGCAGGTGCGGCTAAAACAGGGGGAGCCGCATTGAAAGACATTGACGGACTGACCACTCCCGCCACCGCCAAAACCGTATCCATCTCGGCCGGGGCGGTATCGGATGGAGTCAGACTCGACTCGTTTGAGGTCTCCTCCACCATCTCCGGCGCTTCGTCGGGTGGAGCTTCCATTCCCACATCTTCCGCCGGTACCCCACCTTCACTCGTAAAAGGCATCCGAGGGGCCGAACCTTTAAACAAAGTGTAACTCCCAAATCCGAGAATCAGCAAAAGATGAACCGCCACCGCCAAAAACAAACTTCCCCCGAACAGACTTTTATATTTCTCGAATAACCCCCCCACGCCGCCCTTTGTCACCTTCTGAGGATTTGCCTGCTTTTTCTCCTTTTTTTCCTGAACGGGAACTTCCATTCAGGTCAATTGTGACAAAAAACAAAAGGAGCTCAAACTTTTAACTCTGACCTATCTCCTTTCGCCAAAGAATCACTCCTCGTAAGAAGCTCGTCTCTCTCGAAAAACAATCTATTCATTGAATATGGACGTTTATCGGGTAGATCAACAACTCGTCTCCGCCCCCGCGCGAGACATTCCCCAACTAGTCCACCAAGCGCTGGATCAGATGGGCAAAAAACCTCCCCAAGCGGAGGTGGCCATTACGGCAGGGAGTCGAGGGATCTCGAACTTGCTGGCCATCACCAAAGCGGCTGGAGATTGGCTTCGCCGGCACGGGGCCAAACCTTTTCTCGTCCCCTCCATGGGCTCCCACAACGGAGCCACGGCCGAAGGCCAGCAAAAGATGGTCGAATCTCTCGGCCTCACCCCCCAAGCCACCGGGATGGAAATCCGCTCCAGCATGGAGTGCGTCAAAGTTGGAACGGTTGACTCGGGGGACGTCTGGATGGATCGACACTGCTACGAATCCGCCGGAGTGCTTGTCTTAAATCGAATTAAACTGCACACCTGCTTCTCGGGTCCCATGCAAAGTGGGCTGACGAAAATGATGGTTGTCGGTATGGGTAAGATCCGCTCCGCTGAAACGTTTCACACAGCGCGCCCCGACCGCATGCCCCGCATCTTAGATGAGATGGGCTCGCTTTTGGTCAAATCGGGCAAGATCTTCGCTGGGCTCGCTATTCTGGAGGATGGCTTTGACGCCACCGCCGAAATCCACGCCCTTTCCGGCAAAAATATCCTCAAGGAGGAGCCCGCCCTTCTCCAACGACACCGCCACTACTTCCCTTCCCTCCCCACAGACAAACTCAACGTGCTCATCGTGGACGAAATCGGAAAAACCTATAGCGGGACAGGAATGGATACCAATGTCATCGGAAGAAGAGGAGTTCACGGCTTCGAGGACCTCTCCTTTCCTAAAATCAAAATCATCGCGGCGCTTGGCCTGACCGAGAAGGCACAGGGCAACGCCCTCGGAGTAGGCTTGACCGATTTTATCACCCGCCGCCTCCGAAATGCGATCGATGAAAAGAAAACTTTTATCAATGCTTTCACTACGGGGGACATGCAGCGAATGGCCATCCCTTGTACCCTTGACGATGATGCCGAGCTGATCAAAAAGGTTCAGGAACGTTACGGAGACAAGCGGTGGATGCTCATCCCCAACACGCTCCATTTAGGAGAGATTTATGTCAGTCCAGACTTGGCGGACGAGCTTCGACCCAACCCAAAATGCAGGGTTGCCGCCCAACCCACCTCATTGACCTTCCACCAAGGGCGACTCTCCCTTTTTCTTAAGTAAGATCCTTCTACTTCCGCAACTGCGCTACCACCCCCGCCCAATCCGGTTCGGGGGTGAGGTGAGACCACGAAAATCTCATCGCTCCCACCACCTCATCCTTCTCCAAACCCATTGCCTTGAGAACATGGCTCGGTTGGTAGCTGGCCGATGTGCAAGCCGAGCCATTCGATACCGCCACATGGTTTTTCAAGCGTACCATGGCCTCCTCTGCGCTGAGCCCCGGAAAAGATAAATTCGCCGTATGAGCCAAAACTTGCCCTTCGTCCCCATGAATCTTGGGCCCCAGCGGCTCAATCGCTTGCAGAAACTTTCTCCGAAACGTAAGGCACCTCTTTTCGCGCTCCACGTGATGTTGCAGTCCCAATTCCGCCGCCAGCCCAAACCCCACCACCAAAGGTACCGGCAAGGTGCCAGGGCGTAGGCCATGTTCTTGCCCACCCCCAAAAACTAGGGGTTGGAGCGGAACTTTCTGCTTCTTGCGATGTCGGACGACCAATACCCCTACACCTTTGGGACCGTAGATCTTATGCCCACTGGCACTGATCAGATCGATTCGATGGTTGCGAAGTGGCTCGATCAACTTTCCGAATGTTTGGGCTGCATCCACATGAAACCAAGCCGGATGATCCGCTAAACCTTGCGCCACCTTGTCGATGGGTTGAATGACTCCCGTCTCATTATTGGCATGCATCAATGAAACCAGAAGCGTCGTCGGCCTTACCCTTTGCAGTAACTTCGCTGCCTCCACTTTTCCGTTTTTCTCCGGCGCCACCCAATCCACCTCAAACCCATCTTTCGCCAATACTTCGATCGGCTCCAAAACCGCCTTGTGCTCAATTCGGCTGCTGATGATATGCGTTTTCCCATGGCTCCGACCCCAATGGGCCAATCCCAAAATCGCCAGATTATTGCTCTCCGTCGCTCCGCTGGTAAAGATCACCTCCTCCATCTTGCAATCCACCAGTTGGGCGACCTGTTGGCGGGCATGATTGACCGCGTCCTTGGCCCGTGACCCAAATGCGTGGGTCCGGCTCCCCTCGTTGCCAAACTCTTCCTCAAAAAAGTGCCGCATCACTTTACCCACTTCAGGCTCGAGTGGAGTCGTGGAGTTACAGTCCAGATAGATGGGATGGGCTCGAGACATGAAGGAAAAGAATGCCCTAAAATGGCCTCATTTCCAACCCCGCGTTCGCCCCTCAAGCAGGGTTTGTCTCCAGCCCTTTTTCTGCCGTAGAGTATCCCGACTGCCGGAGTAGCTCAGTGGTAGAGCATCTGTTTCGTAAACAGAGGGTCACGGGTTCAATCCCCGTCTCCGGCTCGTTTTTTTAAAGCCCGCCTTTCGCGAGGATTAGCTCAGCCACCTCCATCCCACTTTGCCAGACCGACTCCACTCTCGAATCTGTCACCGAGTCCCCACACAAATAAAGTCCATCCGCTAATGCCGAGGGCGGCGGTGCTCCCCGACTCCTTCGGGCATACCGCCAGCGGTGCCCAAAGGTTGCCCCCCTCTTTTCCCTATCCAGACCCCACTCTTTTTCGAATCTCACCTGTAGATCTTGAATCCAAAGGGCGGGATCCGCCTCCAGATGCTCCCGACTATACGAGGTGGAGGCCTGCACGACGTAGACACTTTTCCCCTTTTGAATCCGACCCTCCTTCGCGTTTTCACAACCCACCCAAGCCAATGGCTCAAGACCTGTGGAATCCAAAGTCGCATACCGCGACCCATCCCAGGGGATTGAATATTCGAGGCAAGCGGTCAGATTAGGCTCAAAAGGTACTTCACTCTCTCTCATCCCGAAGAGTGCCGCACTTTGCGGCCAGGGAGCCGAACTGACGACCCCATCAAATAGCTCTCCTCCAACCTCCCACTTTTTGCCTCGGGGAAGGACTCCGCGTACCTCCGACTCTTTTCTCACTTCCAGTCCTTCGGCTAAGAGTTTACCAAGACGATTGTTTCCCTCGGCTAGATAAAACCTCTCCTCGCCCTCGCGATAGACTTTACCCCTCTCGAAAATGGGAGGCGAAATCGTTTGCAGCTGATCGCCGGAAACGGATTGCATCTCTTTGCGAACTACTGAATTTCGTAAGGTAAAATATTGGACTCCGCTGTCCACCACGTGTTCCCCGAATTTTCGGCTCGCACATCGTCCGGCCAGGCTGCGTGACTTCTCCAAGAGCAAAACCTGAGCCCCTTGGCCTACCAGTCGTCGGGCACAAACTAGCCCGCTGATGCCCGCTCCGATAATAGCAATACGCATCCCTCCTTACTGCCACAGCCAAACCCCATCGCCAGCCTCTCCTTTGCAGATCCGCACAAACCCCTATTCTAATCGGATTGAAAGCCACCCTTGATACTGTCCGCCGCGTTTATACGGAACTCTCACGCCGGCCCGTCCAACGCGCCTGCCTGCGGCGAACCGAGTGCTGCCAATTTAAGCTTACCGGAAAAATACCCCAACTCACCCGTGGAGAAGCCCTCCTCACCGCCCAAGCCTTTCGGGCTACAGGCAGAAAACATCTGCCCGAGCCCGCCGACGGCTCCTGCCCCCTCCTGCAACCTCAAACCCAAAAATGCCTCATCTATGAATCCCGCCCCTTCGGTTGCCGCACCCACTTCTGCCAACCCGCCGGAGGGCCCATGGATCGGAAAGAGGTTCTCGATCTCATTCGTCAACTTGAGCAGATCGACTCGGATCTTGGTGGAGACGGCCCCCACGCTCTGCCCACCGCCCTTGCTTGGGCTTTATCTCAAAAGTGAACCCCTCGCGAATTATCGTGGCGGGAGGCGGGGCCGCTGGTTTTTTTGCCTCTATCTCTGCCGCCGAATCAAATCCCAGGGCACAAGTCGTCCTCCTTGAAAAAACTCCTCACCTTCTTGCCAAAGTCCGTATTTCAGGAGGAGGTCGTTGCAATGTCACCCATGCCTGCTTTGACCCTCGCGAGCTTTCCACCCGCTATCCTCGCGGGGGTCGCACCCTCATCGGCCCACTCACACGTTTCGGCCCAACGGAGACGGTCAACTGGTTTCAATCCCGTGGGGTGAAATTAAAAACCGAATCGGACGGAAGAATGTTCCCCACGACCGACTCCTCTCAAACCATCGTTGACTGCCTGACCCAGGCCTCGCAAAAAGCCAAAGTAAAGATCCTCACGGAACACGGAGTCCAATCACTTCAGAGATCTCCGGAGGGAGGCTTCACCCTTCGCCTCACCTCAGGCTCCACCATGGAGGCCGACCGTTTTCTTTGGGCCGCCGGAGGATGTCGCCCAGAATCCCACCCCTGTACTCTCCTTGGCCACACCCTCTCCCTGCCTGTACCCTCCCTATTTACCTTTCACGTTGATTTACCTTGGCTCAACGAACTGGCAGGCCTCTCCGTCGAATCAGCCGAAGTTTCTGTCCCTGAAACCAACTTGCGTGAGACCGCTCCCCTCCTCATCACGCACTCAGGACTCAGCGGACCGGCTATCCTTCGTCTTTCCGCATGGGGCGCCCGCCCCCTCCACTCCCTCCACTATAATTTCCCGCTCCTGATTCGTTGGTTGCCCGATCCCGCCGACGATATCCATCGTCGCCTCCAGATCCATCGGGAGACGATCGGAGCCCAAATGGTTCTAAAATCCAAAGGCGTCAACCTGCCCTCACGACTCTGGGAGAAGCTTGCCCTCCTGGCCGGAATCACCCCCGAAGATCGTTGGGCAAAGTTAAGCCGGGAGTCGGCCAACCGTCTTGTTCAAGTCCTCACCGCCACCAAACTCCACGTCACTGGAAAAAGCATGAACAAGGAGGAGTTTGTCACCTGCGGGGGCATCCCTTTGAATGAAATCGATTCGAAAACGATGCAAAGTCGGGTTGTTCCGAATCTTTACTTTGCCGGCGAAGCCCTTGATATCGACGGAATCACTGGCGGCTACAACTTCCAAGCCGCGTGGACCACCGGGTGGATTGCGGGCCAATCGATGGCTTCAACCTAAGTTCAGATCATCCGATCAACCCACTCCGCCCACTCGCCCGGCTCCGGCCAGCGGCCCCCACGGCTCCAGCACTTCACCTTCTCCCCCAGCGGCGACCACACGGCTGGATCGGTCACCCCGAAAAGAATACCGCATTTTGCACCACTCCAACCGGCGAGGTGGCTGATTCCACTATCGTGCCCCAAATATAGATCGGAGCTCTGCAGCTGATGAAACACCTCCGGGAGAGTCAGGTTTTGTACGCAAGCGTGGTCCCCTCTTTTCCATATTTCCGGCAGCTCCCCCTCCAACCCAAGCTCCGCCTCTCCCGCTAACCAAGTAACCGCGAAATCATGCTTTTGGCCCAACACCTCCATCTCCTGAACCCAGCTCTGAATCGGCCAATTTTTCTTACTTCCTCCACTACCGGCATGAATGACCCAAGAGGGTTTTCTCTTTTGAGTTTTTTTTACCCCTTTTATTTTTTCTCCAAAAAGTCGACGGGAATCACCCACGCTCCCCCCCAATCTCTGGACGGGCTGAGCCAAATGCTTCCACGCCGCCTCCTTGGGATTCCTTGGATCGTGCGAGATATACTCCCCTGTCCCGCCTGCCCTTTTCCAGTTGGTAAAAAAGATCTCATCTGGATCAAAAAGATATGAGATCGTCAGATCAAACTCGGTGAAATAGTCCGACCACTCCGCGTCCAGCTTGCCCGCCCTCGCATAGAAGCTAGCTAGTCCAGGTTGATCGATCGGTCGAACCACTTGAATCGCCCCTTCCCCCACGACCAGCTCCCCGAATTTCTTTCCAACGACCATCTCGATCTCCGCTTCGGGCCACTTCTCCCTCAGTCCCGCCACGGCTGGAAGCGTAAGTAAAAAGTCTCCCAACGCACCACCACGCAAAACAAGGATCTTCATTGTGGAAAGGAACTCCCAGCCCGCTACTTAATAAACAAAAAGTCCCAGACCCAATAGTGCCAACCCAAAAATGACCCCTAACCCCATCAGAAGTTTCCCCCTTGCCGGAGTGGCCAATCCCCAGGCAATCGCATCTCGTAAAAGGTAAGGTGCCCCCACCATGAACATCCCCTCCAAAATAATCAGGTAGGCGTAAGACACAACAATCAGACGCGCTTCGTCGTGCCGCAGAAAAGCCGCATCGAGCAAAACATCCGCTCCCAAAAGAAACAGAATTCCCAAAGATCGGACCGCGATAAATTCCCGAACATACAACCAGCTGGTGACCCCTAATCCCACGACCCCTAAAACAAAAAGCGGCCGAAACCGCGTATACTCCATCAGGTTGATCGTTCCCGCCAGCCAGGCCGACCAAGCCGTCGCCGCCGCCAAAAGTCCGCCACCGAATGCATCTCCACGGGGGAACGATCGAATCCATTGGGTGGCTTGCCGGTAGTCGAATAATCCCCACCCATGGCTCAGAAGTAATCCCAGCCCAACCCACACAGAAACTTGCGCTAAAGAGAAGGAGTAGATCATCGCGTTGCCTTACTCCAAAATGGCCGGATCCGCGTAATCGGTAAATCCGGTGGACTCGGTAATTCGCACCTGAAGGAGTTGGCCAAGATGCCGCGCACTCCCATCAAATACGACGGGCCGATTCTGCCGCGAACGCCCCGTCAAACGACTCTCCTTCGTTTTACTGGGGCCCTCGACTAAAATTTCGGTCAGGGTGCCTACACGCTTCGGTGCGCTGACCGCGACCTGACGATCCAGTAAATCGAGCAAAGCTTTGTTCCACTTCTCTTTCATGCTCTCCGCCACTTCGGGCTCCAGACTCTTAGCCGCCCGAGTCCCATCTCGCTGCGAATACCGAAAAATAAAACCGTTATCAAACTCTACCTCTTCCATCAAACGATAGGTTTGCTGAAACTCCTCCTCCGTCTCTCCGGGATAACCAACAATTACATCCGTGGTGAGCCCAATCCCTGGGCAAGCTTGCCTGACTTTCTGGATGATCTTTTTGTACTGCTCCACCGTATATCCCCGACCCATTTCCTTCAGAAGCCGATCCGAACCCGATTGAACAGGCAGATGAAGATGCTCACAGAGCTTGCTCAACCGGCCATAACAACCAATCAGATCCTCCTTCATTCCGCGCGGATGCGGCGAGGTGAACCGGATCCTCTCCAACCCATCTACCTCCTGTAGCTCCTCCAGCAGCTGAACAAAGGCACTTTTCCCTCCAATAGATGGAATTTCTCTCCGTCCGTACATATTTACGATCTGCCCCAGAAGCGTAACCTCCTTGATCCCCTTTTCGACTAATCCACGCACCTCCGTGACGATTTCGGCAATGGGACGGGATCTCTCTTTGCCTCGAGTCGTTGGCACGATGCAAAAGGAGCAGTGCATATCGCAACCCTGCATCACCGAAACAAAAGCAGTCACTTGCTTCGGGCTTAAGACATGATCCCGGATTGTTTTTTCTGAAGCTGCTTCTTCCTCAACATCGGCCAAGAATTGTGGTCGACCCCCTAAACGAGCTTTGCGAGCCTCCCCGACAAGATCAGCCACTCGATGAAACTTCTGTGTGCCCACCACCAAGTCTAAACCCTTCATCTCCTGCTCAAGGCTCTTTCCTTTGCGCTGCGCCATACAACCCAAAAAACCCAGAACCACTCCCGGATTATTTTTTCGCAAGGCTTTTAGATTACTCATCTTTCGTAAAGCCTTCTGCTCGGCCAAATCCCTCACACTGCAGGTGTTCAGAAGAATCACATCCGCCTCCCGCTCCGAAGAGGCCCGCACATAACCTCGATCCAGCAGGTCACGAGCGACCTGTTCGGTGTCCCGCTCATTCATCTGACAACCATACGTTTTGAAAAAGACTGAGGGCATACCCTCCGACACTGCCCCAACCTTGGGCGAAGGAAAATCCCCAAAGAGGTGCTAGGCAAACAGCCGCTTACTGAAATGTCCGCGAACCCATCGGTAAAAAATGAGCGGAATCGGCAACAAGGCAAAAAAAGCCGCCGGGACTAAAATTGCCAGATCGACCCGGCCACCGTCCATTTTGACGACCCCCTCCCAACCTAGGGCGATGGCCCCGATTCCCGCCCCCCAGAAACTCAAAGGCATAACCACCGCACGGAATTTTTCCTTTTCCTGCAGACGTCTTATCCTGTCCGAACGGTTACTCCAGTCCACCCCTTCACTCTCTACAAATGAACCTCCTTACCAATCAGTTTCGCCAAGATATTCGCAACCTACGTTGTAATCCGCGTTGCCCCTTGGGCCCAACCCATTCCGGCCAAGCCCAGCTCAAACAGCCCATACAAGGGAATAAACATCAGTCCGAGATTAAAGGGATCGGAGGTAGGTGTAACGCAAGCGGCCAACACAATCAGCGCGACCACGGCATGCCGCCGATGCTGCGCCACCACCTTCTGCTGTAAAATTCCCAGCCGTGCCAAAATCACCATCACCAGGGGAAGCTCAAACGACAGGCCAAAGCCAACCAGCATCTGCAGGGCGAAATCGGTATAGCTGGTCATCGTCCAACTCGTTTCTAAACCCAACCATCGATTTAGCTCCTGAAAGAATGCCAGCGCGCGCGGCAAAACCAGAAAATAGCAAAATAGAGCCCCGCCTAAAAAAAGAAGTGTCCCCACCAGAAATACGGGCAGCAACAGATTCCGCTCCTTCGCATCCAAGGCAGGCAGTAAATACTGCCCGATGAAGAAAAGGACGAAGGGCAAGGCCAGCAGGATGCCCGCCCCGATCCCAATTTGTAGGGTCACCGTCATTGGATCGGTCACCTGAAGGGCGAGTAGCGTATTCGGGCGGGGTTGCGCCAGATTTGCCTGGGCCTGCTGCAGTGGCCAGCGAAGGATTTCCATGACCTGCCCAATTCCCATGACTCCCAAGACGGAGCCCGCCCCGATAACGCCGGCGCACCTCAAAATCACCCCTCGGAGATCCTCGAGATGATCCAAAAACGGTTTTTCGCTATCCCTCATCCGAACTTTCTCCATCCCCGCTGAGTAATCACCGCCGGCAACGGAATATCGTGAGGTTGCCGAGGAACTTCCTCCACCTCCTGCTCGGCAAAAAACATTCCCACGACCGAGCTAGCACGCCCCCGTCGAGACAACGCTCGGTCGTAGTGACCCCCGCCCCGTCCCAACCGCCCGCCCCTCGAGTCAAAGGCCCTCCCGGGTACAACAAATAAGTGAATCTCTTCCAACGCCATTCGGACCGAAAGGTCAGGAGTGGGTTCCCACAATGTTCTTGTCTCGGGCAGTTGACGGGACGATACCTCCCACCAAGTCAAACCCTCCCGAATATCGATTTTGGGAAAGAGAACTTTTTTTCCCGCATCCAAACCCATCTGCAGCAATCCCCGCGTCTGCGGCTCATCCGTCAAAGAGAGATAAAGACCTACCACCGGAGCCTGCTTCCATTCTGGCCGCTCCAGCAGCGCCATCTCCATGGTTTGGGATGCCGCCCGCCGCTCCTCTTCACTCAAACGCGCCACCCGTGCCCGCATCTCCTCTCGGATCGCTCCTTTAGTTATGCCCAACATGGAAATGACCATGCCCGATTTTATGTCTCCCGCCAACTCTGCCGACGGAGTTGCCTGCCCTCTCCTTTGGCACCATTCTTACTCCCTTGAGTCCTCGGGTTGATCTTCGCTCTCATCGCCCTACCCATCGATTTATTACCGATGTTCTTTTACCTGCACTCTTCACCAGAAAACGTGGACATCGCCAAGGCACACCTCCTCTCTTCCCGAAGCTCAAAAAAGGCCAGATTTGCATCACCTGGATCGGACATGCTTCGTTTCTGATTCAAACCCCGCAAGCCAATATCTTGATCGATCCAAATTGGGCCAATTGGCTCCTGGTCGTGCGCCGCTTGCGACATGCGGGACTCGCCCACCACCACCTTCCCTCGATCGACCTCGTGCTGATCACCCACGCCCACTTCGATCATCTACATCGCCGCAGTCTTCGCCAAATCGCCGCTAATCAACCGATCGTCGTTCCATCCGGCGTGGGAGATCTTGTCCACGGTCTTGGCTTTGAAAAAGTGTACGAAATGAAATGGTGGGAGCGCCTTCGCTTTCCGGGAGCCGCCGTCACTTTTGTTCCAGCAAAACATTGGGGCGCCCGCAAAGTGACCGACCATCACCGCGGGTATGGTGGCTTTGTCCTCGATCTTGGAGGTCGCTCGGTTTACCACGCGGGCGATTCGGGGTACTTCCCGGGGTTTCGTGAGATCGGAAAAAAACTGCACCCGGAAATCTCCCTTCTGCCCATCGGCGCCTATCACGGTCCCAAGTTTGGCGAAAATCACATGTCCCCCGAAGAGTCCCTTCATGCCTTTCAAGATCTTCGCTCCAAGATTCTCATCCCGATGCATTTTGGCACCTATCGTTTGAGCTATGAACCGCTCCACGAGCCCCCGCAACGACTGATGAAGGCCGCGAGTGAGGCCGGACGCCTTGCCAGCGTGCGTTTTCTGATCGAGGGGATGCCGACCCTATTCTAACCCACCCCGCTCCGCCCACCCCGCCTGAGCCGTGGGGCGGGCGAAGGCCACCAACCGACCCCGATGGGTGATAAAATTAAAGAAGTTCTTCGCATTTCCACAAGGGGCGTTCGGATCGAATTCATAAACATCCACCCCGCCCCCTCTTTCCCCGTCCATCCTTTGGGAGGAACCCGCCACCATCGCTTCCCCGCCTTTTTTTCGCCCCAAATAGATCATCACATGGCTGATCGGAGGGTCCCTTGGCACATCATACGTCCACTCCCAAAACAGAAGATCCCCGCTCCTCATCTGCGCGATCAGTTTCATGGAATCCACCTTCCCATCCGCCTGAATCGGAACCGATCGTACTTTTCCCCTCTTTTGAAAATAAAGATACTGGTCGGAAGCAGTCCTCGGGATATCAAAACCAAATACTTTCCAGACGATGTATCGAATCGTGTTGGAACAATCCATCGTAATGAGATAAGGGTGTCCGGGAGGTTGCCACGACTGGGCATAGGACAAATCCTGCTTGGAAAGCCATCGACACGTTTCGACTAACTTCTGGTGCTGCTTAGGGGTCGCCGCGCCATTCGCGGAAGAAACCATACGCACCAGCACCAAGCCAAGCACCAGAGGAAGCAGCCTGCGGACAATCACCACCCCTTCCTTCGCAAATTACAGACGAATCGCAAGTCAGGATAAATTCAATTGGATGAAGACAGAAAATGAAAGAGGGCCTCGGGGTGGGCGAAATCGGTAAAGACCGCATCCGCCCCACACTCCCGCAACTGTTCCGCCGTAAAGGATCCGGTCGCGACCGCGATCGCCTTGGCCCCAATCGCCCTGGCACAGGCCACATCATGCGGGGTATCTCCAATGACAAAGATTCGGTCGGGAGAAAAGATCTCCCGATGCCGCTCGTGGGCCCTTCGTTGGGCATGCGGGCCCAGCTCGTTGCGCACGGAGGAATCATCCGCAAAAGCCCCAAACTCAAAAAAATGGTTCACCCCATACCGGGTCAATTTCAAACGGGCTCCTTTTTCAATGTTTCCCGTCAGCAGAGCCTGGACAAACTCAGGTCTACGGTGAGCCTCCTCCAAGATCCCTAGAACCCCGGGGTGCAAACCCCCATTCCTTTTGGGCAACTCCTCCGCCAGTAACTCCACATAGTGATTCAGAAATTCTGCGACCTGCTCCGGGCCGCTCGGCTTTCCATCCCGCCCTAAAATTTGCTCCACAATCCACTTATCAGTTCGTCCCGCAATCTCCAACCCCTCTAAGCCACGGCGAATCCCATGAACCTTTTCCATGACCCGGCTTAAAGCCGATTCTCCCGCTTTTCCTGTGTGGAGAATCGTTCCGTCGATATCCCAGAGAAGTAGTTTCCGGGCGAGGGGGGAACCAGCCCTCACATCCCCATCACGCTGTAGCCCGCGTCCGCATACAGCGTCTGCCCCGTGATCCCCGCCGCCCCATCCGAAGCCAAGAACACCCCCGTGGCCCCTAACTCCTCCAACGTAATATTTCTCTTTAAAGGAGCGTGCGCTTCGTAGTGGGAGAGCATCGCCGAAAACCCGCTAATACCCCGCGCCGCTAAGGTATTCACTGGGCCAGCACTGATCGCGTTCACCCGAATTTTTTGGGGGCCTAGATCATACGCCAGGTAGCGTACACTTGCCTCCAAAGCCGCTTTGGCTACCCCCATCACATTGTAGTGGGGTACCACTTTTTCTGCTCCGTAGTAGCTCATCGTCACAATGCTACCCCCGGCCGACATGAGAGGCCTGGCCGCACGGCTCACCGCCACCAAAGAGTAGGCGCTGATGTCGTGCGCCACCCGAAAAGCTTCGCGGGTGGTGTCGACAAAGTTTCCTTCCAATGCCTCTTTGGGTGCAAAGGCCACGCTATGCAAAAGTAAATCGACTCGGGGCGACTTTGTTTTTACAAAGTCAAAAAACTTCGCGATATCCTCATCCCGACTGACATCGCAGGGTGCGACCGGCGTATCCGCCCCGAAAGTCGCGGCCAGCTCCTCCACGTTCTCCTTCAGACGATCCCCCTGATAATTAAAGATCAGCTTGGCTCCGGCGTCCGCCCACGCCTTGGCAATTCCCCACGCAATACTTCGCTTGTTGGCGACCCCAAAAACGACCCCCACTTTTCCCGCTAAGATTGGATGACTCACCTCCCCAAAGTGCCCTCACCCATGCCACTCTGTCACGCCTGGAGTCACTTCCCCTTGGCCTTCTCAGCTCCTCCTGCTACCAAAGCAAGTTGCCATGAGTTCCCCTCCCCATCTCGGTTGGATTCTGTTTGGACCCCTCGTCTTGGCACTGCTGGCCGCCGATCTGATTCTTTTCCATCGTGATCCACGCCCCGTTGACCTGCGGCGCTCCCTGCAAGCCACCGCCGGATGGGTTGCCCTCGCCCTCGCCTTTGGCGGCCTTGTTGCCTTTACGTTGGGAACGAACCCCGCGATGGAGTTTTTTACCGGCTACATTGTCGAACTCTCCCTGAGTGTGGATAACGTATTCGTTTTCGCCGTTCTCCTCCGTTACTTTGCCGTTCCCGAAAAATCTCAATTTCCCGCCCTTTTCTGGGGGATCATCGGAGCCCTTTTTCTGCGAGCCCTCTTTATTTTCACCGGGATCGCCCTAATCAATCGCTTTCATTGGCTGATCTACCTTTTTGGCGCTCTTCTCGTCTACACCGGAATCAAACTCCTCAAAGGTGGGGAAGCGAAAGTCGAACCCGACCATAACCCGCTGATTCGGCTGGCTCGGAAATTCATCCCCATCACACCCGATTTTCATGGGGACCGCTTCTTTTTTCGTGAAAAGGGGCGCTGGACCGGCACTCCCCTCCTCCTTGTCCTCATCGCCCTTGGCACCACCGATCTCGTTTTCGCGATCGATTCGATCCCCGCAATTCTTGCCATCACCCGCGACCCTTTCATTGTCCTTACCTCCAACGCCTTTGCCGTCCTCGGCCTGCGCGCCCTCTACTTTGCTATCGCCGGCCTGATCAAACTGTTCGCTTACCTTAACGTCGGGCTCGCCGTCATTCTCTCCTTTATTGGACTCAAAATGCTCCTGTCCGGCTACATCCACCTGCCGATTCCCGTAACCCTAGGCTTTGTTCTCGGGGTTTTGCTGATCTCCATCGCCGCATCGGTTCTTTATCCGCCCAAAAAAACCCACCCGTAGCCTTTAAATATATAAACATATGCTTATCATATGTTTATGGTATTTTATATAGCCGTGTACGTTAGAAACCCCATCCAAAGTTGACGCACTTCCGACCCCACCTAAGATATTCACATGCCCCAAGTCGTCGATCTGACCTCGGCTATTGCCCGAAAAACTTTCGCCAAAAAACCCAAGTTTCGCTTGGGCCTAGTCGGTACGCTGGTTGTCTCCAATTTCGCTTGGCTCGTTCTCTTTGGTGTGGCGTTTGTTTCGCTGATTGGCGTGACCCGTTTTTCCGCTGCCCTTTCCAAAAGTTATCTTGAAGAGAAATGGAACTCTCTGCAAAACCGCCTTGCCCAAAAGAAGGAAATTGAGGAGCGAGATATGCGGATCGCCCGCCTCATCGCTTCACAAAGCTCCGACACCACCGACATCCTTGGCCTCGCCACCCGAATCTCCAAGATTCTCGACTCCGCCAATGGCCGCCAACGCCGCTTCCTCGAAAACGCCATCCCTGAAGCCATGCTCATTCAAACCAGCTCCCAGATTCCCGCCTCGGCCGTTCTTGCCATGGCGATCTTCGAATCCGGTTATGGCAACAGCATGCTGGCCAAGGACTATAACAACTACTTTGGCATGAAAGCATTCAATAGCTGGACTGGCCCCCGCGCCTTAAATATGCCCACCCGCGACAGCGGCAAGGACACCACCGCCGACTTCCGTGCCTACCCCAACCTGGCCTCCGGGTTCCAAGGATACTCCCAATTCCTTCTTTCGAATGATCGCTACCGCAAGCACGTGGGCGAGAAATCCGGTATCAAATTTGTCTCGAATATTCTCGCCGCTGGCTACTGCCCCGACCCCGACTACCTCACCCATATTCGGGCTATTATTCAGAAACACGGGCTCGATCGCCTCGACGCGGCCTTAGAAGAAATCGTCGATAAGCAAGAGTCGGTCGCCAAAGTCGTCCCAGTAAGCAATACTCCCGCTCCGGCGGCGACTCACTAATCTTTCTTACTTTCGACTCCTTTGTCCGCACAAGAGATCGTCCCCACCCCCGGGACCTTCACCTCGAGAAGCAGATACCTCCAAATTCCAGCCGCACTTTTTTCGGCGCGCAAAGTCACCCCAGCCGCTCGCTCAGAGCCACGAAGCGTAAAATCGAGACGGGCGAGGCCACCTGCGGCCTGATCCTCCAACTCCCCCGTCACGGCCCACCCCAACTGGATGGGCTCACCTAGCTCCTGCTTCACCCGTTCATCCTGAACCACTCTCTCCACCGCCTCACGCATCACTTCACTGCTCTTCAGCATCGAGTAACTGATTTGCAACGTCATCCACCCAACCGCAAACACTCCCGTCACCACCAGCGTCAGCCCCAAAACCAGCCACCGCCTCGCTCTCACCTCCCACGCCATTAACTCGGCTTGAGTCATCAGCCCTTTTTTCATCTCTCTACTCTGAATCCCTCCTCCCCCATCCGTCCATCCCACTCTCGCACCCGCACGAAATTTCCAGTACGCTTTTCCTCAATGCTCTCTCTTGAATCCCTGACTCAACTCGCCCAAAAACACGCGGAGGCTCTCCCCGCGCAAGTCGCCGAATTTGAAATTCGCGGACACCGGTTCCACTCGGCCTCACGTCCCCATCTGATGGGGGTCATCAATCTCAGCCCAGACTCGTGGTACCGCGAGAGCGTGATTCTCAACACCGACGCCGCCCTCGTCCGTGCCCGGCGCCTCCGAGCCGAGGGCGCTGACCTGGTCGATCTCGGCGCCGAATCCTCTCTTCACCATGCCGCGCGGGTCGATCCTGCCCAACAAATCGCCACTCTTCTCCCCATCCTCAAGCCTCTCGCCCAAGAGGGCTCCCTTATCTCGATTGAAACGTATCAGCCCGTCGTCGCCCGCCGTTGCCTCGAAGCTGGGGCTGCCGTCCTCAATCTTACGGGAACCCGCCCCCACGATGACCTATATAAAGCAGTCGCGGACCACAAAGCAGGCATCATCCTCTGCTACGTTCAAGGGGAGCATGTCCGAGCCGTTGGTGACTTTGTCCACTCTCCTGACCATGCCACCGCCCTTCTTGACTACTTTCGCCGCGAGATCGACCGTGCGGTCCACGCCGGGGTGCACGCCATCTGGATCGACCCGGGCCTCGGGTTCTACTACAAGAATCTCCAAGACAGCACCGCCCGCATTCGATACCAGGCGGAAACATTCCTGCACTCCTTTCGTCTTCGCACGCTGGGGTGGCCCGTTTGCCAAGCCCTTCCGCACGCCTTTGAGTTTTTCCAGGATGAGGTTCGCTCCGCCGAATCGCTCTTCGCCGTCCTCGCTTTGCTCGGGAAAACCGACCTCCTTCGTACCCATGAAATTCCTAAAGTGCGGGCCGTTGCGCGCACCCTTGGAATCCTCGCATGAAACGATCTACCCAACCCGTCGCCCTCATCACCGGCGCCTCCCAAGGTTTGGGCGCATACCTCGCCAAAGAAATCTCCCAACTCGGTTACGCCATGGTCCTTCACCACCGCAGCGGTGCCGCCCGCACGGCTCGCCTCGCCCGCGAAATTCGCAACCTTGGCTCCCCCGTCTTGGTTGTTCGAGCGGACCTCTCCCTCCCCGATTCCGTCGACCGCCTCTTTCGCGAAATTCGCCATCGCTTCGGCCGGCTGGATCTCCTCATCAACAATACCGGAACCTACCGCCCTACCCCGCTGCTTCGCACTCGCGCGGATGATTGGTTCGCTGGTCTCCACAGCACTTGCACCGCCACCTTTCTTGCCACGCAAGCCTCTCTCCCCCTCTTTCCTAAAAGTGGAGGCCGAATCATTAATATGGGTGACTCGGCCGCAGATCGCCTCACCCCGCGCCAACGAGCCCCAGGTTATCATGTTGGCAAAATTGGCGTGACCCTCCTCACTCGCTCCTTTGCCGCTCAACTCATCTCGCGAAAGATCACCGTAAATCAGATTTCGCCTGGCTACCTGCAAAACAGTGTCGATCTTCCCCCATCCAAAAAACTACCCTCCGGCCGTCCCATCTCTTTCTCGGAACTTTTCGCCGCCGTGCTTTATCTTCTCTCTCCTGAGGCATCCCAACTCACCGGGAACAATCTTACGCTGTCGGGTGGATGGAATCTTTAACCCCAGCTCGATAGACCGGCACCCACCCCTCTCTTTTTAGCTTCGCGTTACTGACCCTCTTACTGCGTCTCATCCGGTTCGAACCCTCTCCCCACACCCCTCCCACGACCCCTCGTCGCAAGGGTTCATCCTCCGCCACATTAAAAATCTGCCCCTGGACCCGCAAAGCAACCCCCACCGCTCGCGCCGCATCCTCCCGATTCACCACATTTAACCATCGCTCCGGACCCTCCGCCCGATTTCGTAAAATACGATCCCCCCCATAAAGACCCGCGCACCGTAACACCGTCCCTCCAACCTCGATCGTTTTCCCCTCCGCCTCAATCATCGCTCTTGATCTTTCATCCGTCGCCAAACGGGATTCCTCACTGACCCACCCCCCATCCGCCTCGGCATAAACGGAAGTGGAAGATAAATAAACCATTGGCACATGGAACCTGCTCGCCCACTGGGCCGCTCGCACCGCCCCCTCGCGATGCATACGCTCGAAATCCCCGCCGCCCGCCTCCCGGGATGGCGCCATCGCCCAAACCATTCCTCCCCACGTCCCAGACAAACTGTCCCAAAAGTCAGACCGAATCGCGTCCGTCGCGACCACATCCTGACCGTGCCCCCTCAATGCAACCGCGGTGGCTTCGGAACGTACGATCGCATGGACCGACCAACCCCCCGCCTGAGCCTGTCGCACCACCTCCGACCCTAGAAAACCAGCCCCCACGACAAGCACTCTCGGTGGACTGGCTTTCAAAGCGATTCCCGTCTAATACTCAAAAAAGGACGAGTGGCGGAGCGGTTGAACGCGGCGGTCTTGAAAACCGCAGATGCCGAAAGGCATTCGTAGGTTCGAATCCTACCTCGTCCGCCAAAAGTTTTAGCCCCGAAGATGGTAGTGGCCCGGGCCCACTTTCCGTAAACCGCGGATCTTCTTCAGATTTTGGTAAAACCAAGTGTCCAATCGCTGACGCTGAATATTCATCTTGTGGGCCAGTTCCTTGATCTTAATCCCAGTTTTTCCCGATTGATTCAAATGGGCCAAGATCACTTGGCGCAGTCCTCCACGACGATTAAACTTTTTTCCCGTTCCCCGCCGTCCAGACTTTACCGGACGCCCCCGGGCAATCCGGTTGGCCCCGCGGGCAACCGCGGCGGCTCCCGCCCCGACTACTTTGGCGACCGAACGCTCCAACTGCCCTAACTTCTTCTCTAAGCTCTCCTTCTTACGGAGAAGCTTCATGATTCGACTGAACTCTTTTGATGTTAGTTTTGTTATGTCCATCCAAAAATGCTAACACAGCATCTAACAACGAGCGACGAAAAAAATACCCCGCCGTGAGATTTTCACGACGGGGTAAATCTTACATGGGGAAACTCCCCATGTGGGAAACGTTATTTAACGTGTTTGCTGGCGTACTTCGTCAACTCAAACATCGTCGCCGAGCTTTTTCCACCAAAGAGGGGTTTAAACAAATGATCCGCGTTGATGTTCCGGCGGTTCTTTTTGTCTTGGAGGCCGTTCTTCTTGATATAGGCCCACAGTTTTTTGGTCATCTCCGTGCGGGGAACAGGCTTGCTCCCAATAATCGCGGACAGGATGGCGTCCGGTTGGACGGGTTTCATAAACGCTGCATTCGGTTTCTTTGCCATAGTTTCTTGTCTCCTTGGTTTGGGTTAGTTGTGATTACGATACATCTGCCACGATGCCCCTCTGCACGAGGGTGACAACCCTTTTTTACGAGGAGAAAAGCCTTTTTGGACGCTCCCGTACAGGGTCGACCTCTCTTGCGGTTCATATCCTGCCCCACGAATCGCCGTCTCGATCTGCTCGGGTTCCAAACCCTCCCCATGCTTTCCCCCGCTCGACCTCGTAATCGCCTCCTCATATAAGGTGCCCCCAAAATCGTTACACCCCCATCCCAGTGACTCGACCGCTCCTTCTACCCCCAACTTGACCCAGCTCGTCTGCAAGTTCGGAATCACCCCTCCTAAAACCATACGTGCCAGTGGGTAAAGTCGCATCGCCCTTTTTCGAATTCTCTCCTCCAGCACCTTCATCCCCCCCGCTCGCTTGGACAAAATTGCACCGAGCCGGTTCTGGTACGGCACAAATGCCAAAGGCACAAATTCGGTGAATCCCCCCGTCTCCTCTTGCACTCTTTGCAGAACTTCAAAGTGCCTCCGGATATCCTCCCACCTCTCCACATGCCCGAACAAGATGGTGGCACTCGATCTCACCCCCGCCTGATGCGCCGCCTTGACAATCTCCACCCAGCGCGCCGCCGGTAGCTTGTTACGCGAAATCTTTCGCCGTACCTCATCCACTAAAATCTCGGCCGCCGTCCCCGGAATCGACGCCACTCCCGCCGCTCTGAGTTTCCCCATCATCTCGGGTGGCTTACAGCCTGCCTTCTCACAAAGTGAATCGATCTCCATTGGGGAAAACGCGTGCAGATGCATCCACGGAAAGGCTTCGCGCAGCGCTTTCACTAAATCAAAGTAGTACTCGGGCCGCAAGTTGGGATCGATTCCACCCTGCAAACAAACCTCCGTCACCCATGGGGTCTGACCGACTCGCGCCACCACCTCATCGATCCGATCGGAAGTCGCCCCAACACTCCCGGGTCGTTTTCCAAACCCGCAGAAAGCACAACCCACCGTGCATACTCGGGAAAAGTTTGCGTTGCGATTCACCACATAAGTGATTTTTCGGCCGTGGAGTCGAAGCGTTTCTACCGCCGCTTGGCTTCGAAGCTCCTCCAGAGGCATTTTCCAAAAATCACTCACAACACCTTCTCCTCCCAAAATCGACTCACCCTTTCCTGCCATCGGACATCTAACCACTCCCTTGTGCTGTGACTTTGATACACCGGCAACCTTTCGACCAACTTGCGCCCCTTGGCCTCACATCTTTTCTCATACAAACCTACCTGCTCCCACGGTCGACTGGGGTTCACCTCATCCCGGGCCCACGAAATCCCCCCCAAATCGTCTAACTCATGTAAAAGATCTACCCACCTCGGTTCCAAATTAGGGGGAATCTGGATGGCGACACCCGGAGCCCAATCCCGCCACGCCTGCATCATCTCCGCATACTCACTCAAAGTCGGCGCCACCCCTGCCGACCACCTCGATCCCGCATTCGGAACATAACGTTGAATCAAAATCTCCTGCAGATGTCCGTGTTTCGAATGGATCTCCGCCAGAACCTCCAAAGATTGTAAGCGAGAAGCCTGGCTCTCACCCCAACCAACCAGGATTCCACTGGTAAAGGGCACTTTGGCCCGACCCGCCGCCTCCATCCCGGCAATTCTTCCCGCAACTTTTTTCTCGGGGGCACACTCCGAATGGTCTCGCACACTCTCCAACATCATCCCCATCGAGACAAAGTTCGGTCGCAATCTGACCAACTCCTCCTCCGTCATCCGGCCAAAGTTCCCGTGGGGAAATAATCCCGCCTCGGCACAACGCTCCGCTACTCGATTGGCGAATTCCCAAAAGTCGCCGTACCCCCGCCGGGCCAACTCCTCCTGAATGTGGGGCATCCCTCCTGGCCTCTCCCCAGAGATGAGCAGCGCCTCCCGGGCTCCCCCCTGCTGCGCTTCCCTAATAATCCTCTCCATCTCCCCGTCTGATAAGAGGCCCTCCCCATCACTCCGGAACCCGCAGTAACGGCAGTGCCAAGGACAGTCGTGGGTTAAAACCAGGGTGATCGAGCGCGAGTAGGTCACCGCCCTGCCACCCGCAGGCTCCAGGACATCAAGAAAAGGTTCTTCGGTAACAGCTTTCAATAAGGGGGTCTTCTCGCTAAAAATCTACCATGGCCTTACGCGAAGCAAGACCGTTCCTTATCGGCGCCGCCGTGCTCTTGGGGGTGTGCCTGTGGCTGGGGTGGGTCGTCGGCAGCATCTTGGCCGGCCTTCTCCTGATTGGCATTTTACTTTTTTTCCGAGACCCAACCAGAACTCCCCCCGCCAACCCTCTCGCCCTGGTCAGTCCGGCGGATGGCAAAGTCATTTGTGTCGATGAATCGGAAGACCCCTGTTTTGGTCTCGGGAAGTTTCGCCGCGTGGGCATTTTCCTTTCCGTCCTCGATGTCCACGTCAACCGTAGCCCCTTTACCGCCACGATTGAAAAAACCCACTACTCCGCGGGTGAATTCCTCGACGCCCGCCACTTGGAGGTCGATCTCCGTAACGAAAACCAAACCTGGCTCCTGCGTACCGCCAAGGGCCCCATCTTGGTCCGGCAAATTGCCGGCCTCATCGCCCGCAGAATCGTTGGCTGGAAAAAATCTGGCGATAGCGTCACCACGGGAGAAAGAATCGGCATGATTCGCTTCGGCTCCAGAACCGACCTCTACTTCCCCACCTCCTGCACGCCCCAAGTTCAAGTCGGCCAGCGGGTCGTCGGTGGCCAAACCATTCTTGCCCTATGGCCCGCCTAAAAAATCGCCCCCCGAACTCAGCTCGCAAAGGAGTCGCCTACCTCCTTCCCAGCTTAATGACCGCGGGCAATCTCTTCTGCGGCTTCATGGCCGTTCTGCAAATCATCCAAGGCAGCCTGCTTCAGGCTGAGGATAATATCGCTTGGACCCAACCCTACGAAACCAGCCTGCTTTGGATTCTGGGCGCCTTTATCTTCGATATGCTCGATGGCCGCGTCGCCCGCCTCGGCGGACACGAAAGCGCCTTCGGCCGTGAGTTCGACTCTCTCGCTGACGTCATCTCCTTCGGAATCGCACCGGCACTCCTTGTTTTTAAAATCGTGCTGGCCGAGCTCCCCGCTCGCATTGGTTGGATGATCGCCTTCGTCTACCTCGTTTGTGGAGCCATGCGCCTCGCCCGCTTTAATACCCTCGCCGTCGAACCCCGAAACCCATCCCGCTCCAAAGACTTCAGCGGATTCCCCATCCCCGCCGCCGCCGGACTCGTTGCCTCCGTCACTCTCCTGCTGCTCAAATACTACGAGTCGGATCGGGTCATCGGAAATTTCAAGTACGCCCTTGCGGCTCTTCTCCTCTTTCTTAGCTTTATGATGTTCAGCAAAGTCAGCTACCCCAGTTTCAAAACTTTGGATTGGCGCTCTCAACGCCCAATCCCGCGTCTCTTGCTTATCGTCGCCGCCCTCGCCCTGATCGTCCAAACGTACCACTACTCTCTCGCGGTTCTCTTTACTGGATACTTAATCTACGGCTTCGTTCGACCCAAACTGAGTCGTCGCATCCGAGCCGAAATCGAAGAGGAAAAAATCCGCTCAACCGTTTGAGTATTTTACCCGTGACATATCTCTGGGCCGCGGGGCCCTCGGGCTAATTTCTTCTTTTACGTTTCAGCTCTAACTGCGCCGTCGAACGTTGGATCAAGGCCATCAACTCGGCTGCTTCTGGCCCTGCCTTCTTCTCCAGCAGCGCCTGCTTTGCGCTTTCCAGTGCCCTCTCCACCGCATGCTCATCGATATCTTCTGGCTTCACTGCCATATCGGTCAGAATCGTCACCCGATCTCCCGTGATCTCGGCAAAACCTCCGCCCACCGCCAACTCATCGCCCCGGGATCCTGCCTTCAAAACTAACTCCCCTGGCTGTATTGCGGTCAGCAGAGGGACGTGACCCGGCAAAATGCCCAGCTGCCCCTCCACCCCCGGCATGACGACCTGCTCGACATCATCGTCGAAGGTCTTGCCTTCCGGAGTCACCACTACCAGCCGAAGTTTTCCCGCCATGGTTTTAGCTCTTCGCCACCGCTCCGATGCCACCCTTCATGTAGAAGTTGGCCTCAGGCACATCATCATGTTTGCCTTCGAGGATCTCCTTAAAGCCTTTGATCGTCTCCGCCACCGTCACGTATTCGCCCTTCGTTCCAGTGAAGACTTCGGCCACATGGAAAGGCTGACTTAAGAACCGTTGGATCTTTCGGGCACGGAAAACGGTCAACTTGTCCTCGGGCGACAATTCGTCCATGCCCAGAATTGCAATGATGTCCTGCAGATCCTTGTACTTCTGCAAAACCCTCTGCACTCCACGAGCCACTTCGTAGTGCTCTTGCCCGACGATCTCCGGCGCCAACGCTTTCGAGGTCGAAGCCAGCGGGTCCACCGCCGGATAAATTCCTAGCTCCGCAATCGACCGCTCCAACACGATCGTCGAATCCAAGTGGGCGAAGGTATTCGCCGGTGCCGGATCGGTTAAATCGTCCGCTGGCACATACACCGCTTGGAAGGAAGTGATCGAACCCTTCTTCGTCGAGGTGATCCGCTCCTGCAGATCCCCCATCTCGGCCGACAGCGTGGGTTGATACCCTACCGCGCTGGGAGTTCTTCCCAACAACGCCGATACCTCGGAACCCGCTTGGCTAAAGCGGAAAATATTATCGATAAAGAGCAGCACGTCCTGATTCTTCTCGTCACGGAAGTATTCCGCAATCGCCAGTCCGCTCAACGCCACCCGCATACGCGCACCCGGCGGCTCGTTCATTTGTCCGTAGACCAGCGCGACCTTGGATTTTGAAATATCCTTCAAATTAATTACGCCCGCCTCCGACATTTCATTATAAAGATCGTTTCCTTCCCGGGTTCTTTCGCCTACTCCCGCAAAGACGGAAAATCCGCCGTGCCCCTTGGCGATGTTGTTGATCAACTCCATGATGACCACGGTCTTTCCCACCCCGGCTCCTCCGAATGCACCCACCTTTCCTCCCTTGGTGAAGGGGCAGATCAGGTCAATCACCTTGATCCCCGTCTCAAGCACTTTCGCTTGCGTGTCCTGCTCCACCAAAGTCGGCGCGCGACGATGAATCGGATACCTCTTTTCCGCCTTCACGGGTCCTCGCTCATCCACCGGCTCCCCTAAAACATTCAGCACCCGCCCCAACACCCCTTCTCCCACCGGAACGGAAATCGGTGCTCCGGTGTCTTTTACCGGCATTCCCCTCTTTAACCCTTCGGTCGAGGACATCGCTACCGCCCGCGCCCAATCGTCCCCCAAATGCTGCTGCACTTCTAAGACCACACTCGTCTTTTGGCCTCCCACCTCAAAGTCCACTTCCAAAGCGGAAAGCAGCGCCGGCATGCTCGCATCTCCCGAAAATTCCACGTCCACCACTGGACCGATCACCTGCACGATCGACCCCACATTGTTTGCTGTTTTGGTTGCCATAACTGCTCTCCTTTTTCCGTCAGGCCATGGCCATTTGCGCCGTGGCAATCTCCAGCAGTTCGGTCGTAATGCCGCTCTGCCGGACTTTGTTATATTCCAGGGTTAAGTCCTTGATCATTCCCTTCGCGTTGTCGGTGGCGCTCTTCATCGCCACCATTCGCGCGGAATGTTCGGAGGCCTTCGCGTCCAGCACCAACTGGTACACCTGGAAATGGATATAGGCAGGGAGTAAGGCCGAAAGCACCTCGTCCCCGCTCGGTTCATAAATATATTGTAAATTTGCATCCGCCTCGATCACCCCCTCCTCCGCCGGCCCCGTCCCCGCCTCCAGCTTTTCCAACCGCCCAATGGGCAACAGATCGTTCCGTTCTGGCTTCTGCACCAAGGTGTTGACAAACCGGGTATGAAATACGCTGACGCTATCAATCCTCCCCTCCAAATATTGGTCGATCAAAAATTGGCTGATCTGCTTGATCTTGTAGCTCGAGGCATCATCCTTCACCTCAAAGTCAGCCAGGAGCTCCCTCCCCATTCGGGCGACAAACTGCTTTCCCTTTTTTCCCGCCGTCACAAACACCGTATCTTTGGGCAGCATCCCTACCTCCCGCAACAAATTCGTGTTCAACGCTCCACACAGACCTTTGTCTGTACTAATCACCAAAGCACACGGCCTCCGCATCTCACGCTTCTCCAAAAAGGGATGGGAGACCGACCCCACTCGATTCGCTAAGGACGAGAGCACCCGATTCATCGCCTCCGCATAAGGCCGACCCGCCAGGGCCGCCTGCTGCGCCTTGCGCATTTTGGAGGCGGCCACCATCTGCATCGCCTTGGTGATCTGCGCGGTGTTTTTTACCGAGCGGATCCTGCGACGAATGTCACGTGTGCTGGCCATCGATCAATCCTTAGGAGGCGGGTTGACTGGCGACAAAGTCACTCAAAGCACTTTTCAGTTCGGCCGCAATGGCATCATCCACTGCTTTTTTCTGACGGATGGCCGATAAAATATTATCCTTACGGGTCGTCAGATACTCGGTCAACCGCGTCTGAAACGCTTTCACCTTGTCCACCGGGACGGAATCAAAATATCCATTCTGAATCGTCCACAGAATCGCTACCTGCACCTCCACCAGCAGAGGTTGGTACTGAGTCTGCTTAAACACCTCCACGATCCGGGCGCCTCGATCCAATTTTGCCTTGGTCGCCGCATCCAGATCGCTGGAGAACTGAGCAAACGCCGCCAATTCGCGGAACTGAGCCAGTTCCAACTTGATCTTCCCCGCCACCTGCTTGATCGCTTTAATTTGGGCGGCCGATCCCACTCGGGAGACCGATAGACCCACGCTGATCGCTGGCCGTACCCCTTGGTAGAAAAGATCGGTCTCCAAGTAGATCTGGCCGTCGGTGATCGAGATGACGTTCGTCGGAATATAAGCCGAGACGTCCCCCGCCTGCGTCTCAATGATCGGTAGAGCCGTCAACGAGCCCGCCCCAGCCTTTTCACTCAGCCGGGCACTCCGCTCTAGAAGACGCGAGTGGAGATAAAATACGTCTCCGGGATACGCCTCGCGACCCGAAGGGCGCCGCAAGACGAGCGAGACCTGCCGATACGCCACCGCGTGCTTCGACAAATCATCAAAGATGATCAGGGCATCCATCCCGTTATCCATAAACCATTCGCCGATGGCACAACCGGCAAACGGAGCCAAATATTGAGAGGTCGCCGAGTCCGAAGCATTCGCCGCCACCACAATCGTATATTGCAGGGCGCCTGTTTCTTCCAAAACCGCCAGAGTCCGAGCCAAGCTGGAATTCTTTTGCCCAACCGCGACGTAAATCGAGTAGACGGGACGGAAACTTTTGTCGCCCAGCTTTTCCGCCAGTTGATTGATTCGGGCTTGATTAATAATCGTATCGATCGCCACGGTGGTCTTGCCCGTCGAACGATCCCCGATGATCAACTCTCGTTGCCCTCTTCCGATCGGGATCATCGCATCAATCGCCAGAATTCCCGTTTGTAACGGCTGATTGACCGACTGCCGTTTAATAATTCCCGGCGCAATTTTTTCCACCGGATAGGACTCCTTGGAAGCAATCGGACCCTTTCCGTCCAGCGGAGCACCCAAAGCGTCCACCACCCGACCTAACAGCCCCTTGCCCACTGGAACCTGCAAAAGTTTGCCCGTCGCTTTGACCTCATCCCCTTCTTTCAAGTGGGTAAAGTCGCCAATGATAATCGCGCCGACCTCCGTCTCCTCCAAATTCAGGGCCAACCCCGTCACCCCACCGGGAAATTCGATCATCTCATTCAAGGCAACTCCCGAGAGACCCTCGATCTTGGCCACCCCGTCCCCAATCTCTCGAATGTTCCCCGTATGTTTTTTGGTCACTTCCGATTTCAGTTTCCCGATCTCGGCTTCGATATCTGCAACGATTCCACTCATGTTCTGGCTCCTTACTTTCTGGCAATGGTTAGGCCGACCGAGCAAGCGCCTCCAGGCGCCCACTGAGGGTCGCGTCCCAGACATCACTGCCCACGCGAATTCTTAACCCGCCCAACACCTCCGGCCGTACCTCGGCCCGCTGTGCCAGCGGTTTTCCAAAATGTTTTTCCAAAACGGCAAAGACCGCTTTTCCCCCGTCTTCCAACTTCACGGCCGAGACCACTTCGTGGGTCGCGCGCCCGACCTCCAACCGCACCAACTGCCCCAAGCGACCCAAGACCTGCAAGTATCCCCGCGGCTTTTTTTGAACCAACGCAGCAACCACCTGCCGAACACGCGCCTCATCCAATCCCTTTTCCGAACGGCAGATTCGGAACAAGGTCTTGGCTTCAGAACGAGCGGCGCGATTGATCTTCATGGATAATCGGGGGGGCGCAGGATCTACCTCGCCACCAAGTCCACCGCTTCCTTTCGCAAGCGCTCCTCATCTTGAGGGGTGAGAACTCGGCCGACCAACTTTTCCGTTGTCCGGGCCACCAAACGTCCCAGCTCTTTTCGCATCTCTGACTCCAGCTGGGCACGGTCTCGCTCCATCGTTTCTTGCGCTTTTTTGACCAAGGTCTCGGCTTGGGCATGGGCCTCGGCCAGTCTCTTGGCGCCTTGCACATCCGCCGAGGCCCGAGCCTCGGCCACCATCTTTTCGGAACGCGCCTCCGCATCCCGCAAGATTTTTCGGCGCTGCTCCTCCGCTTCCGCCAGGCTTTGCCGGCCTTTTTCTGCCCCCGCGAGGCCTTCCTCGATCAAGCGCTTGCGCTCGGCCAACATGTTGAGCACCGGGCGATAGGCAAAACGCCACAAGATCGCCAGAACGATGAGAAAGTTAATCGTCTGGGCGCTAAATTTCGCCCAATCGATCCCCAACTGCTCCGCGAGCTGGTAACCGGTTTCGACAAGGGAAGTGGCCAGCATGACGATTCTCCCAGTGCCCGCTTATTTATTGACGACGAAATAGACGAGAATCGCGAGACCCTCGGCAAACGCCATTCCCAGCAGACTGATAATCAATACCGGGTTAAAGGCCCCAGGATTGCGTCCCACCGCTTCGGCGGCACGTCCGCCAATCAGGCCGACGCCCAGTGCCGCGCCCGCACCGACCAGCGCCACCGCTAACTGCATTCCGTTGAAGGTAACTTGTCCTGCTTCTGCCAGCATCATAGTTCGTGTCCCTTTCGTTGGACCCTGATCTCCATCTCCCCGACCCACGCAGGTCGTTCGGAGCGGATTTCTAGGAGGTCCCTCTAGTGCCCGCCCTCCTCTTCAGAGTGCGAACAAAGTGTGGCCGTGAAAGCCACACAAAGCATGGTGAAGACGATCGCCTGCACGAGGCAAACAATCAGCTCCAGAAAATAGAACGGCACCGCCGCAATTCCAAAAGGTAGCATTTTTAACATCAGAGTCAGCACGCTTTCCCCTCCATAAACGTTTCCATAAAGCCGCATGGACAGGGAGACAGGCCGAATCAGGATCGAGATCAACTCCACCACCCCCACCACGGCGAAAATCACCGTCATCGGCAAAAGCAGGAATCCACCAATCTTGCCCTTCACCCCAAAGATGTGCTTCACCAAACCGAGAGGTCCGTTGTACCAGATCGCCCAAAGCGTGCTCATGACAAAGTAGATCACCGCCATCGAGACCGTCAGGTTGGCATCCGCCGTCGGAGGCCGCAGAAAAGGTCGCTCCACATGATCCACCGCAAAGGGCAAGCCCGCCTTGGGTTGCCCATAACCAATACTTCCAACCCCAGGCAGCAAATCCACTAAGTTGGAGACAGCGATAAAAATAAAGTAGGTCGCAATCAAAGGGAAAGCCCAACCCACCACTTTCGGTTCCAGTAAACCCGCAATCATTCCCCTCACCGCATCCACGACTGCCTCAACAAAGTTTTGCGCCCCCGAAGGGATCAAAGCCATCTTCCGCGTGCCGATCCCTACCACCAAAAGAATCCCCAGAGCAACCCCCCAAAGAGCCACCATGCTGCTGGTCACGGGAAGCGGACCGATCTGAAAAAATGTGGTCGCCGCCGCGGGGACAGGAGCGCCCGATGAGGCTGAGGCAAAAGGTAAAATCCAGAGCATGGGTAGCTTTCTAATAGAGCTAAATTCTGCTTCCCTGCCAAGCCCATCTGCCCCTCCCACGCCTTTAGTCGCTTATAACCGCCCTTTGTAAGTTTATCTAATACTGAAATTTTCACTGGCCAGCGGCACGAAAAATACCCTTGTTATGCCTACAATATATGCCTACATTGCCTGCATAATGAAAAAGACGAAAACACAGTATACCATTCGCGATATTCCTGAGCTTACCGATAGTCGTCTTCGCGAAACGGCCGCGATGGAGGAGATCAGCCTCAACCAGGCGGCCCTACAAGCCCTTCAGCGTGGCCTCGGTTCAGGCGATCAATCCGTTCGTTACCGCTCCCTTCACCCCCTTCTTCAGAAAAAGGATGAGGTGGATCAGGCTTCTTGGAGATCCACTTTAGCCGAGATGGATCGGGTTAACCCCGAGGATTGGAAGTAAATCGGTGCGACTGCTCCTCGACAGTAATCGCTTTATTGATTTCTGCTCGGGTGATCCCGAGGTTGTCAGTCGTCTGGAATCCGCGGTGCAAGTGGTCGTTCCCTTTGTCGTCCTGGCCGAAATCCGAGTGGGATCTTTCCTTCTGAAGCGAGGGTTAGAACAGGCCAGGGTGCTGACCGAATTCCTGCAGCAACCTGGGGTTCGCACGGTTCACTCGACCGATGCGACAACCCACCACTGCGCCTCCCTTTACGTTTACCTTCGTAAGCAGGGCACCCCGATTCCCACCAACGATATTTGGATTGCCGCACTCGCCTTGGAGCACTCTCTCGTGGTCTACACGCGGGATTCCCACTTCGATCACCTGCCCCAAATTCCAAAGATTCGGTAGTCGGCACAAAAAAAAACCGGCCCGGGACTAGAAAGCCCCGGGCCGATTAACTCTGGCGACGACCTACTCTCGCGTGCCCTATAGACGCACTACCATCGGCGATGCCGCGTTTCACTTCCGGGTTCGATATGGGACCGGGTGGGACCACGACTCTAAGGCCACCAGACTACTGTCCCCCTCGGGGAAAATCCCCTCCGGGAAAAGGCGGTCTGTCGGCTTTCGTCACTTTTGTTGGCAAAGAACCCCGTGGGGATTCCCTGATAACTGCGCAAAATAGAATCAACTTCGGCCGAGACGCTGGAAATAAAATCAGCGACTCATTGCGAATCAAAAAAACTCAGTGAATTGTCCGCCGGCGACCCGCTCCCCGAGGGAAGCGGACCGCATCGCGGAAAATCCTGAGATCAAGCCAATTGGGAAATTAGTATCGCTTAGCTAAACACGTTACCGTGCTTCCACTTGCGACCTATCAACGTGATTATCTACCACGTCCCTAATGGGGAAATGTCATCTTCGGATGAGCTTGGCGCTTAGATGCTTTCAGCGCTTATCTCTTCCGTACTTAGCTACCCGGCGCTGCCGCTGACGCGACAACCGGAACACCAGAGGTACGTCATTCCCGGTCCTCTCGTACTAGGGAATGAACCCGTCACATTTCCTGCGCCCACAGTGGATAAGGACCGAACTGTCTCACGACGTTCTGAACCCAGCTCGCGTACCGCTTTAACCGGCGAACAGCCGGACCCTTGGGACCTTCTCCAGCCCCAGGATGCGATGAGCCGACATCGAGGTGCCAAACCGCGCCGTCGATATGAACTCTTGGGCGCGATCAGCCTGTTATCCCCGGCGTACCTTTTGTCCGATGAGCGATGGCGATTCCACTTTCAACCACCGGATCACTTGGGCCGACTTTCGTCCCTGCTCGACTTGTAGGTCTCGCAGTCAGGCTCTCATGTACCCATACGCTCGACGCATGATTACCAACCATGCTGAGAGAACCATAGCACTCCTCCGTTACTCTTTAGGAGGAAACCGCCCCAGTCAAACTGACCCGCTGCCGTGGTCCCCCACCCGGATGACGGGCAAGGGTTAGAATCTTCATGAAGAAAAGGTGGTGTTTCATTGGCGACTCCCCTTAGGCCGAAACCCAAGGATCAACGTCTCCCACTTACGCTAAGTATTCCGAACGAAAATCCAGCGACAGCTTACAGTAAAGGTGCACGGGGTCTTTCCGTCCTACTGCGGGTAGGCGGCATCTTCACCGCCAATACAACTTCGCCGAGCGCCTCTTCGAGACAGCGGCCCACTCGTTACACGATTCGTGCAGGTCGGAACTTACCCGACAAGGAATTTCGCTACCTTAGGACCGTTATAGTTACGGCCGACATTCACCGGGACTTGGGCTCGGAGCTTCGTCCCGCTTTCGCGGAACTGACCCCTCACCGTAATCTTTCGGCATTGGTCACGTGTCACACCCTATACGTCGTCTTCACGACTTAGCAGAGTGCTGTGTTTTTGCTAAACAGTCGGTAGGCCCATTTCTCTGCGACCCCATCTTGCGACGGGGCACCCCTTATCCCTAAGTTACGGGGTTAGATTGCCGAGTTCCTTGAAGAGGGTTCACTCGCGCACCTTAGTATACTCTACTCACCCACCTGTGTCGGTTTACGGTACGGGCGCCTTAGTATTCGCTACGCTTTTTCTCGGCAAAAACTTTAAATGATCCGCTTCGGCCGTAGCCTCCGCGTCCCCTTGCGGGACAAGGACATTCATCACCTTGCCACTCTCCGTTCTTGCGTCCACGTAGGTTAAATTTCGGCGGTGCAGGAATATTGAACCTGCTGCCCATCGTCTACGCCGTGCGGCCTCGACTTAGGACCCGACTAACCCTGGGAGGACGAACCTTCCCCAGGAAACCTTGGGTTTACGGCGTCCCGGAATTTCACCGGGATGATCGCTACTCATGTCTGCATTCTCACTTCCGTACACTCCACGGTCAGTTTCCCTTCCGCTTCGATGCGTACAGAACGCTCCCCTACCACGAAATTCCGGCGAACCGGTATTTCATCCGTAGCTTCGGTCGACCGCTTGATCGCCAATCATTTTCGGCGCGGGATCTCTCGATGAGTCAGCTGTTACGCTTTGTTTAAATGATGGCTGCCTCTAAGCCAACATCCTCACTGTCTATGAAATCCCACATCCTTTCCACTCAGCGGTCGTTAGGCACCTTAGCTGACGGTCTGGGCTGTTTCCCTCTCGACGACGAAGCTTATCCCCCGCCGTCTGACTCCTGCACTCCACCCTGTAGCATTCGGAGTTTGATTGGATTCGGTACCCGGGTATGGGCCCTCGTCCATCCAGTGCTCTACCTCTACAGGTCAGCATGCAAGGCTAGCCCTCAAGCTATTTCGGGGAGAACCAGCTATCACGGGGTTTGATTAGTCTTTCGCTCCTACCCACAGCTCATCCGAGAGCTTTTCAACGCTCACCAGTTCGGACCTCCATCCCATTTTACTGGGACTTCATCCTGGCCATGGGTAGATCACCTCCGCTTCGGGTCTACTGCCTGCGACTATGTTCGCCCATTTCGGACTCGCTTTCGCTCCGCCTCCGGACCAGAAGCCCTTCGGCATGCCACAGACAATAACTCGCAGACTCATTAAGCAAAAGGCACGCCATCACCCCTTGCGGGGCTCTGACACCTTGTCGGCACACGGTTGCAGGTTCTGTTTCACTCCGCTCACAGCGGTTCTTTTCACCTTTCCCTCGCGGTACTTGTCCACTATCGGTCACCAGATTGTATTTAGCCTTATCCCGTGGTCGGGACGGGTTCACGCGAAGTTTCACGTGCATCGCGTTACTCAGGGTACCACTAGGGCTCTTTCGGTTTTCGGATACGGGTCTCTCACCCTCTAGGGAGCGGCTTTCCATCCGCTTCTCCTAACCGTCGAAGTCCCACATTGTGGCCCTACAACCCCGGGGAGCAAGCTCCCCGGTTTGGGCTTTTCCGTGTTCGCTCGCCACTACTTACGGAATCACGCTCGTTTTCTCTTCCTCCGCTTACTGAGATGTTTCACTTCAGCGGGTGTCGCTCTACCGGCCCTATGTATTCAGGCCGGAGTGATCGGGCATTCCCCCGATCGGGTTACCCCATTAGGAAATTCTCGGGTCCAAGCGCCTGTGTGCGGCTCCCCGAGACTTATCGCAGCTTACCACGTCCTTCATCGCCATCTGGTGCCAAGGCATTCTCCGTGCGCCTTCGGTAGCTTGATCTCGCAATCCGTTAAGGTCGCTTACAATTCATTTCCAATTCTTCAATAGAATCTCGCCTCGACTTGAAGTTGTTTTACCCGAGTTAAATCTCGTAATCCCGCACGGTTCCCCGCCCGGGACACGAAAAGACTCGTGTGTAAAAACTATCTATTCTGCGCAGTTGTCAAAGAACCCCCAGCCAGCTTGCGCTAACTAGGGAAAGTTTTCGTTTCCCGTACTCACTTCTCGCGGCAATCCCACATTCCCGGCCCGCCTCGTGGGCCTGACTGGGCTCGAACCAGTGACCCTGCGCTTATCAAGCGCATGCTCTAACCAACTGAGCTACAGGCCCCAGCCAAATGTTTCATCCCGCCATCCTCACTGGAGGCATGGGGATTCGAACCCCAGACCTATAGCTTGCAAAGCTACCGCTCTACCAACTGAGCTATGCCCCCAAAGCAAAAAAGGTCTACAGGATCGGACGCCGCTAAAAGTTTGTTCGGAAGACTGAATTGTGCGGGCCACTCAGGCGTGGCCGCATTGGGTTTCCCCAACGTGGTCTTAAAACCCCATCGTTCGTTTGACCGAACGGTCAGGGGTCGACCTATCTCGACTCAATCCAGTCAGGAGACGAATCTCCCGACAGGAATGAGTCGAGGGTAAATACTCCTTAGAAAGGAGGTAATCCAGCCGCAGGTTCCCCTACGGCTACCTTGTTACGACTTCATCCCAATCACCAGCCTTACCTTAGGCACCCGGAGGCGACTTTGGGTAAGACCGGCTTTCATGATGTGACGGGCGGTGTGTACAAGGCCCGGGAACGTATTCACGGCGCCGTAGCTGATGCGCCATTACTAGCGATTCCAACTTCATGGAGGCGAGTTGCAGCCTCCAATCCGAACTGGGCCCAACTTTACGGGATTAGCTCCACCTTGCGGTCTTGCGTCCCTCTGTATTGGGCATTGTAGTACGTGTGCAGCCCTGGCCGTAAGGGCCATACGGACTTGACGTCGTCCCCACCTTCCTCCCCGTTTCACAGGGCAGTCTGGTCAGATTCCGGTTGCCCGGGAATAACTAACCACGAGGGTTGCGCTCGTTGCGGGACTTAACCCAACATCTCACGACACGAGCTGACGACAGCCATGCAGCACCTGTGCAAATCGCCCTTGCGGGCCAGCGTGTTTCCACGCTTGAACTAAGCATGTCAAGGCCAGGTAAGGTTCTTCGCGTTGCATCGAATTAAGCCACATACTCCACCGCTTGTGCGGGCCCCCGTCAATTTCTTTGAGTTTTAATCTTGCGACCGTACTTCCCAGGCGGCTCATTTAATCCGTTAGGTTCGACACAGGCGGGGTCGAATCCGCCTACATCTAATGAGCACCGTTTACTGCCAGGACTACCGGGGTATCTAATCCCGTTTGCTCCCCTGGCCTTCGTGTTTCAGGGTCAGATTTCGTCTTGAGGGCTGCTTTCGCCGTCGGCGTTCCTCTCGATATCTACGCATTTCACCGCTACACCGAGAATTCCGCCCTCATCTCCGAACCTCCAGCCGAGCAGTATTCGACGCAGTTCCGTTGTTGAGCAACGGGATTTCACGTCAAACTTACCCGACCCCCTACACACCCTTTACGCCCAGTAAATCCGAACAACGCTTGGGGCCTCTGTATCACCGCGGCTGCTGGCACAGAGTTAGCCGCCCCTTCCTCTCCGACTACCATCAAGCATCCGATTTATTAATCCGGATGCCTTGTTCGTCGGTGACAGGAGTTTACGAGCCGAAGCCCTTCATCCTCCACGCGGCGTCGCTCCTTCAGGGTTGCCCCCATTGAGAAAAATCCTCGACTGCTGCCACCCGTAGGTGTCTGGACCGTGTCTCAGTTCCAGTGTGGCTGGTCGTCCTCTCAGACCAGCTACCCGTCTAAGCCTTGGTGAGCCATTACCTCACCAACTAGCTGATAGGGCGCGGGCTCCTCCGATAGCGTGAGGCCTTGCGGTCCCCCACTTTGCCCTTACGGGCATATGCGGTATTAATTTGCCTTTCGGCAAGCTATCCCCCACTTCCGGATAAATTCCCACGTGTTACGCACCCATTCGCCACTCAATTTCTCCAGTTATTGCTAACCGGAAAAATCGCGTTCGACTTGCATGTCTTATCCACGCCGCCAGCGTTCGTTCTGAGCCAGAATCAAACTCTCCAATAGAGAATAGGAGCCGATCTCTCCAGGTTACCCCGAAAGAAACCAGCCTTAAATTCTGGCCAATATATTATTGGCCGACAAAATGTTTGGTCACCACCTCCGCTCTGAGCTTGCACCCAGACCGGCATCCTCGCCTCAGGCTGTCAACCCGATCGAGAACGGTAACCCGCACAATTCAATCTTCCTTCGAACTTCTGCTGTCGATTGTATCCTTCTGTCCGTATCCAGACAAAAGAACACCCCGTTGGTAAAGAACTGATTTTCCCCGCAGATCCGAAAAAAATTCGAAACTGAAATTAAGGGGATGGAAAACATACGCCCCTGCAAAAATAGGTCAACCGTTTTTTTATATATTTTTTGCATAACCCCTTCAACCTACAGATACTCCCATATGGATCACTGCCACCCAAAAAAATCCGGCCTCTCCTCCTGCCACTCAATCCCAGCCAAACCTGTCCCCTACGGCCATCTCGCCCTCTTATCCCTTTTTCTCTCCATCCCCCTCCACCTGCTCGCCTCAGGTCATTTTTCTATTTCCTATAGTGCTTATGCACAATTGTTTATATCAGCAATCGTCGTTTTCTGGGTCGGATTTCCAATCGTCAAAGCATTTTTTCAAAGTATTCAAACCATTAACCCTAATATGTTTACGCTCTTAGGATCAGGCACCCTCACCGCTTACTTTTATAGTCTTTTTGTATTAATATCTAATCATCAATTACATGGAGCACTATACTTGGATGCCGCCGCCGCCATCACCACTCTCGTCCTGGCCGGTCAATGGATCGAGCAGCGGTCCGCGGATAAACTCTCAAACGCCCTCCAGGCTCTCCTCACCCTTACCCCACCCACCGCCCGACTCCTCTCCCACGGCTCCGAAAAAATTGTCCCCTGCGCCGAAATTCAACTCGGCCACCACCTCCTCGTCCTCCCCGGGGAAACCATCCCGGCGGACGGAAAAATTCTCGAAGGCCACGCCTCGGTCGAAGAATCCATCCTCACCGGCGAATCGTTGCCCATCGAAAAATTTGTCGGCGACTCGGTCCTCGCCGGAACTCTCGTCTCGGGTGGCCGACTCCTCATCCTCGCCGAAAAAGCCGGCACCGACTCTCTGATCGCCCGACTCGCCCAACTCGTCGACGAAGCCCGCGCAAATCCCCCGCCCTTCCAACGCCTCGCTGACAAAATCGCTGGCATCTTTACTCCTCTCGTCCTTTTTCTCGCTCTCGCCACCGCCCTCGGTTGGATTTTCGTAGGCGAATCTACCGCGAATGCCATCAGTCGTGCCGTAGCCGTTCTTATCGCCGCTTGCCCCTGTGCCCTCGGACTCGCCGCCCCCGTCGCCACCGCCTGCGGACTCTCCCGCGCCGCCCGCCTCGGTGTTCTGATTCGCAACCCCTCCTCTCTCGAAAAACTCTCCCGCGTCAAACTCCTCGTCGTCGACAAAACCGGAACCCTGACCGAAGGAAACCCCGCCATCACTTCAATCATCACCGCTCCAGGAACCTCCGAAATATACGCCCTCACCCTCGCCGCCTCCCTCGCCTCCTCCAGCCTTCATCCACTCTCCCGAGCTCTCGTCAAAGCCGCCCTCTCAAAAAATCTATCTCTCGAAAAAATTTCCAACATTCAAGATACCCCCGGCCAAGGCATCGCAGGCAAAACTAAAAACCGAGAACTTCTCCTAGGACAACTCTCCTTTCTCGAGCAGAAAAAAATTAACATTCCACAAACCCTCCGTTCCGCAAATTCTGGCACAGCAGGACCCGCCGTCTGGCTCGCCCAAGAAAATCAGTGCCTTGCCCGCTTTGATATGGCCGATCCCATCCGCTCCACCACCCCCACCGCGATCCACTCTCTTAAAAATCTCGGCATCGATATTGAACTTCTCACTGGCGATCAACCCGAACCTGCTCGCGCCGTTGCCTCTCAACTCGGCATCACTCGCCTGCAAGCCGCCGTCAAACCCGAAGGCAAAGCCGCCCGCGTCTCGGCCTTGATCGGCACCGTCCCCGGCCTCGTCGCCATGGCCGGCGACGGCACCAACGACGCACCCGCCCTCGCCTCCGCCGATCTCGGAATTTCATTAGGCTCAGGCACCGACGCTGCAAAAGAAGCCGCCGCCGTCGTCGTGCTCAAAGGCGACATCGCTGGCATCGCCCGAGCGTTTCTCATGGGCCGAGCCACCATCCGAGTCATTCGCCAGAATCTTTGCTTAGCCTTCGCCTACAACGCTCTGGCTCTTCCCGCTGCCGCCGGCCTCTTGATCTCCTCAACCGGCTGGGCCCTCTCCCCCACCTGGGCCGCCACTTCCATGGCATTCTCCTGCCTTCTCCTGACCGGGAATGCGATGAGACTTTTACGCTACAAACCTTAAGACCGTAAAAAGCGCCTCCGAAGGCTGAGCCCCACTGAAAACGCAGTCAGCAAAAGAGCCCCACCGGTTGGCTCCGGAATGACGTTGAATGTGTAAGTCTCGATTGCAGTCGAAGCTAGGGTTGAAACACCTTCAACGTCGTACGTTCCCGAAGCTTGAAATTCAAAGGTGTATGTTCCCGCCGCAGAAAATGCCCAGTTCCAATGCTCATGACTACCAGGGGAGATCTCTATAAAATCATTACTGTTCAATCCACCTACCGTGTTGATGGGGTTGGAGAAAATACCCCCACTACTATATCGGTACAGGGCAAAGTTTCCAGGGTTGTCAAACCCCGCGGAAAGCAGGGAGATTTTAAACTTGTTTGGATTCCATACCCTATTGCTTTCGCTCTCCCCAGCTACTCCAAGAAACAACATGATATCATCTCCATTAATATTCTTCGTATCCGCAGCGTATGCAGGCAAAACCCACGCGTTTGCGTTCGACCAACCCAATTGCAGCTGTGCGTTGCCCAATTCACCGTAAGCGGCTTGATTTACCTGAAAAATTACATTTCCAGGCTTAAGGTGCTGGTCTCCCTCTTCAACGTGAACCTCAAGATTGAAGCCCTCAACATCGCTATAGTGAACTTCAAATGCGTCCACATGTCCCAAAGATAGGGTGGTGGTGGCGTAAGTTGTCAGTCCAGATGAAAAAAATAGTGCGAGGCTGGCAATTACATAAGCAATTGGTGTTTTTATGGGCCTAGTTTCTGCTGAGGGGGTTTTCATATTTTCGGTTCTTTCTGGGTTGGTTTTTACAGAGGTTGCGTTGCGATGTTTGTTTTTCCGTCGACAATCTTTTTAATCTCTAGCGAAGAAATACTCTGTACGTGAGTGTCGGCAAAAAGATAGTTTGCACTTCCCCTCGTTCGATCCCTTCCACCCCCCGCATAAGCATCGGGCTTAATTTCACTGAGAAGTGAGGTCCACTTTCCTAAGCTGGTAGAGTGGATATGATCCTCCCCCGGACCGGTAGATTTGCTGTCCGCTGCAATAAAGAGCAAAATTCTTTTCGAGCCTTGATCCATTCGCAAAAGACTCGAAAGAGACCCCGGAACCGCCACCCCTTTTGAATTATACGCAACGTCCACCTGATCATTGATTAGATAACTAGTGCCTTTGTACTTTAATCTCTCATTTCTCTTTGGATCTACTGGGCAGATGCGAACCCGATCAAAGTTTTCTCCCAAGTAGGGCTGAAGAGAAACAATCCAGCTCTCCCCACCTAAACAGGTGGTAGCAGGGAGGGCTCCGTTTTGCTCTTGTGCGTAAAGAGTAATTCCCTGCCCAATCTGCCTTAAGTTAGATGAGCAAACCGACTGCCTGCCTCGCACTAAAGCACCCTGCACCGCCGGCACCGCCAAGCCCATCACCATCCCCCCAATCACTACCCCAACCAAAAGCTCCACTAAGGAGAAAGCCCCAGACGATCTTCGGATCGAGGTCGATAAATTCATACTGAACCTCCAATTTATTCATAAGCGATATATTGTCAATGCGATTTTTTGCATTTGGTAAGCTTACCTGTTTCCCCTCCTTTTTCCTCGAATACCAATGCTAAGGGCGTCAATTTACTATTCTCATGCGCCACTCTCACGCCCAGGTAGCTAACCCGCTGAAAGAGTCGGGCCTCAAATCCACCCCCGGCCGCCGGGCGGTCCTTCAGGTTCTCGGAAAGACCTCCTCCCCTCTCTCCCCCGAACAGATTCACGCCAAAGTGGGGTCAGAGGTGTGCGACCGCGCCACCGTCTACCGAATCCTCGACTCCCTCAGCCAGGCCGGCCTCGCCCAAAGACTCACCCTCGAAGGCAAAACCCTCTACCTGCCCGAGGAGTCGAGCCACCACCATCACCACATCATTTGCCGCAAGTGCCGCTCCACCGTCTGCCTCGACGAGTGCCTCATCTCCCCCTTAGAAAAAAAAGCTCAACAACTTGGCTTTCAGGACATTCACCACTCCCTCCAACTGACCGGTCTATGCTCGAAGTGCGCCACCTAAATCAAGCAGGCCCAAAAAAGAAGTCCGAGAATCTGTTTTTTTTAAATTTCGACTTTTTCAAAAGCCAGAATCAAAGATTTATGCAAAACAAAGCGGTAGGAAGGTGATAACTAAATCTAGATCTCTTCAGACCTCTTAGTGAGAAATTTCCTTTGCATTTGCGCCATCCAAGCTCGAAAAGGCTCAAGCAAAGATTCCCAGTCCTTGGGACCGGTGAATATGAAGATAAATGGGTAGCGGACCAGTCTGAGAATCTCTCGATCCGAAGTGCCAGCCCAAAAGAAACTAACACCACAACCAAAGGTCAGGTTCTTGGGCTTTTCTTGAACTTTAACAATTAGTTTCTGCCGATTCCGATCCTCTGTCTCCATGGCGTAGGTTTCAATCGATGAAAAGAGATTGAGCCCTTCCAGATTCTTTTTACTTAACCGCTCCCGACCTGTATCGAAGACATCCCCGGGCGCTAATTGAATCTCCCGCCGTATCACCTCATCTTTTGTGAACCTGTTTCCCTGAATTTCAATCCTATCCACGACAAACTTTTCGCCCTCTGCTACCTCGAAATGGACATGGCAATCTCCTTTTTTTTCCAAAGGCTCCATTTTCCAGTTTACTCGCACCTCTCGGAATCCTTTCCGACCATACATGTTCTGCAAAGTCTCCAGAGACGCCTGCAACCCGTTCACCGAAAAGGCTCGACCTCGTGTCAGCCCATCCACTCGGATCATCTTGAGCCCTACTTGATCGAATACCTCTTGTCCCTTCGAGTTGCTCCTCAGCTCCTTTAAAATATCGTTTTCACTAAAAAAGGTGTTCCCACTCACCGATATTTTTTCCACCCCATACCTCTGCCCCTCCACGATCCGATAGACCAAGCTCAAGTCTTCCCTTCCGCTACCTTCTCCTCCATCCACGGGACCTTTCTTGTCTCCTCCCATGTTTTTTGGGTCGCTTACCAAATCGACCGAGGCCGTCACTTGGACATCCAGAAAGCCCTCGTTTACATAAAGATCTTTCACTCGGTCCAAGTCTATTTCCAGTTTCTCAATCCTGAAGCAGTTAGAATCCTCTTTGCCGGACCGCCAACTCGCTGGCTTGAGGCTAATCACTTTTTTAAGCTCCTCTTCTCCCACTGCTTGATTTCCGATAAATCGGACTTCCCCAATAAAGCCTTGCTCCCCTTCCTCAACTTCAAAAACCACTTTATCCTCCCCCTTCCCCGCAACTATCTTGGGGGTGACCCTCACATCCTTGTAGCCTTTTTCTAGGTAACACTCCTCCATCGCCACGGCATCTCGGTACAGCCGCTCCTCACGCAAGATCTCTCCCGCTTTTGTCACGGTCGGTCTTCGATTCGTCCCTTTTGCCCTCAAGGCGTTTTCAGAGACACCAATCGTTTCCCACGACGTAGGCTTGACGCCCAACAACTCCTCCCGCTTCACCGCAAGATTGTCGTCTAATCCACCCTCGGGCCGTCTTCTTTTCACCTCCACCTCGGCAACACGGACCCGGGGCTCGACGATAACAGTGAGCCGGACTCCCCGCTCCCCGTTCTCCGCTCGCACCTCTGTCGTGCAGATCTGCACGTTGGAGTAGTCCCCCGTCTCATAAAGTAGTGCAATATCTCCGTCCACCACCTGCTGCGAATACACCCCTCCTTGCGTGCTTCGCATATTTTGACGGATCTTATCCTCATTGATCGTCACGTCGTCTCGTCTCGACGAATACTCGATTTCCAAAATTGGAATGGGTGTTCCGGGAAAAGAGAGCGCGGCGAAAACAATTCCGAACAACGATGACAATATCACAGCACATCGCATCGGATCAGTCTCATCGGGACAAAACGGCTGGCAAGATTTTTTAAACAATAAGCAAGGTCTTTGGCCCCGCGGGAATCTAGCGAAACTACTACTTCAAGGCGAAAATGGTTGCACTCTCTCCCCCACCTGGGCCGCCACCTCCATGGGTCTCTCCAGCCTACTCCTCACTGGCAACGCCCTTCGGCTTCTTCACTTTAATCCCCAATAACTTCTCTCAAAATAAAGTGCGTTCTATCACCAACCAAATCAGCTTACCGATGATCAAGCTCGGAAAGTTTTCGCGCGAATTTTTGACTCAACCCTGGCATGCCAGAAATAACCCCCAACACCATATTCCGGACGATTCGTTGCCAAGGTTTCGAAAGAGCAGCCACCAACGTCATTCGGTGAGTCATTGTGACCACCTTTTTAGCAATCCGATGCCGAGTTTTCGACCACTGCCCCAACCCCGATACTTCCCCCGCCTCCACAGCCTTGCCCAATGGCTCCGCCAAAGAGACAGCATCCTGAATCCCCATGTTCATCCCCTGACCACCCGCTGGACTATGGACGTGGGCCGCATCCCCGCACAATAGGACTCGTCCCAGAAAGTTGCTCGACGCTACCCGATGCTGAAGATGAAAAGGAGAAGCCCAGAACATTTCCATGATTCTCTTGCTCCCGCTTGGCCCCCTCGTTTCCACAAGAGACTGAAAGAACGGGACCGACAAATCCTGAGGAGCCTGCGTAATCGTCGCCACGATACGGAAATGATTTCCAGGCAAGGGAGCCACCACCATCATTCCGTCTGAAGACAGAAACAAAGACGCTTCGTCCCTGCCGATGGGCCACTCCATCTTCACATCTGCCAAAACAAAGGTCTGTTCGTAAGCCTCCCCTTCGAAAGTAATTCCCGCCTTCTGCCTAACCAAACTTCGCCCTCCATCACAACCAACTAGCCAGCGAGTGTGGATCCAATACTCCTCCCTGCCCCTACGAACCAGAACCTCCACTCCCTCACTCTTCATCTTTAGATCGATCACCTCGACCCCACGCGCCACCTCCCCTCCCAGCTCCTTGAGTCGCTCCATCAAAATCCGTTCGGTATCCTGCTGTGGGATCATCAGGGCGAACGGATAGGCGGTGGGAAGCTCCGAGAAATCTATCTGGAGTAGGACTTTTCGCCCTTCCCTCAGCCGAAATTGCTCCATACGCAAGCCCTCTCGCAACAACGTCGGGGCTACACCCAGATTTTCTAGAACCTCCATCGTCCTCGGATGAATCACCGCAGCCCGTGAAGTATTTAATCCCTCCTCATGCTTATCGAAGTGAAGAGGCTTCAGTCCCAAATTTCGCAAGGCGCAGGCAAGGGCCAGCCCAGTCGGGCCTGCTCCAACGATCAGAATCTCCGCTTCTGCAGGCCTAGATCCCATTGGGAGAAGATTAAATCCAGACTACCAAACCTCAACCCTTCAAAGTGAATCCGCACAAAATGCGATGGAGAAGTTTGAAAAATCAGTACGTCCAACCAAACAACTTCCAACCATCGTTCGGCCGACTCGATCCGTCCGGAGAATCCATCATATTGTTACTGTAGGTCGGGGCTGTCCCCCGCTCCTGAATCACCTGCTGGTAAACCGGTTTGTTCGGGCTGGCCGGATTGACCGAGTCCCACCCCTTGTTCGCCATCACGACAAACATTCCCACATCCGGACTGTTATCCTCCGGGCGAATCGTACTTCTCGCCTGCTCCTCCTCGGGATTCGCCACCGCACTTTCCACCTTCTCCTTATCCTCCGTCTTCCCACTTTCCGATCCCCCCGATTTTACGGTACGGGCATCCGCCAAAGGGTTTTTCTTGGGGGTCGCCGGCTTCACCGCCCCGCCCGCCGTCGGATCGTTCGTTTGGGCCATCGCCCACCCCGAAAAAAGGAGGGCGAGGAGTAAGAGTCGTAACACCATCTTCATGGTCTGATACTAACCGCTCACTTTTTACGGGTCAAACCAACCCCACTCCCTTCCCTCGACAATCCAACCCTATTTGGCACGCTCTCCCCGTGCGCATTCTCGCTCTCGACCCCTCCCTTCGTGCCACCGGGTACGCCATTCTCGAGGGCACGGCCGAAAAACCCGCTGTCCTTGCCTCCGGCACGATTAAAAATCCCGCCTCTCGCCCATCCCAAGATTGCCTGCTCGAAATTCACGACCGCCTCGCCGAAATCATCTCCCAACACTCTCCCACCGCCCTGGCCATCGAACTGATCATCTATGTCCAAAACACCCGCACCGCCGTCATCCTTGGGGCCGCCCGGGGTGCCGCCCTTCTCGCCGCTGCTCGAGGCGGCCTCACCATTCACGAATATCCTCCCAAGCTCGTCAAAAAATCCGCCACCGGCAAAGGGGCCGCCAAAAAAGAGCAGGTCGCCTTCATGACCCGAGCCCTCTTCGGCCTACGCCACAACCCCGCCCCCGATGAGGCCGACGCCCTCGCCGTGGGCCTGACCCACCTTCGCCGTACGGCCTTTTCCTCCCGAATGGTTCCGGCAATCTCCTAGGATGATCTCTTTTCTCGAAGGCACCTTGGCCGAAGCTTGGCCCACCCGCGCGGTCATCAACTGCCAAGGCATCGGCTACGAACTCCTGATCCCCGTGACCACCTTCGATCACCTTCCCAAACCGGGAGAAAAAGTCCGTCTCCTCACCCACCTCGTCGTCCGTGAGGACGCCCACACTCTTTACGGTTTCTTTTCCACGGGGGAACGGGATCTCTTTCGCCTCCTTTTGCATCACGTCTCGGGGGTCGGCCCCAAAACCGCTCTCTCCATCCTCGCCGGAACCACCCCGCAAACCGTTCGCGATGCCGTTGCCACGGGGGACACCTCCACGCTCGCCAAACTCAAAGGTCTTGGCAAAAAAACAGCCGAACGAATCGTTCTCGAACTTCGCGACAAACTCCCCGCCCTCGACTCCCTCGCCGGCGGTGCCCCTTCCCAAGGATCCCCCGCTCCTTTGGCCGGCCACTCTCAAGACGCCCTTCTGGCCCTTTTGGCTCTGGGCTACAAATCAGCCGAAGCCCAAAAGGCCCTCCAGGGTCTCGACTCCGCCCTGCCCTCGGGTGACCTCGTCCGCGAAGCCCTCCGCCGACTTGGCTAAAGCCCAGCGCAGGGGCGCTGCCCCAAAACCGCACGTCCCCCAGCCCGAAAATCCAAAAAATCCAAAATCTTCACCCCTCCCCGCTAAACTGCTCGACTTCGTCTGAAGTCTTCGATACCTTTTTCAGCTCAACTAGAAACCAACCAAGGAAAAACTACTATGCCCCTCGATACCGCTGAACGAACCCTACTCCTCACCCCATCAGCCACACTGGCGATCGATGCCCGCGCCAAAAGCATGAGGGCCGAAGGCCTCGATGTCGTCGGCTTCGGTGCGGGCGAACCCGATTTCGATACACCCGAACACATCAAAGCCGCCGCCATGGGCTCGCTCGATGCTGGCTTCACCAAATACACTCCCTCCTCCGGTATTCCAGAGCTTCGGGCCGCTATCTCCGAGAAGCTGAAGGCCGAGAACAACCTCTCCTACGAACCCTCCCAGATCATTGTCAGCTGCGGCGCGAAACACGCCTGTTTCAACGCCATCCTGGCCACGGTGAATCCCGGCGACGAAGTCCTCATTCCCTCCCCATACTGGCTCAGCTACCCCGAGATGGTACGTATTGCCGGCGGGGAACCCGTCATGGTTCCGACCAAAGCCGAAAACAGTTACAAATTAACCCCCGAACTTTTCCGCGAGTACATGAGCCCCATGACCAAAATGGTCATCATCAACTCTCCCGGTAATCCTACCGGCTCGGTCTACTCCGAAAACGAACTCGCGGCTTTGGCCGAAGTGGCCCTCGAAGAGGAAATTTTCATCTTGTCGGACGAAATCTACGAGAAGCTCGTCTATGATGATGCCAAACACTCCTCCATCGGATCCTTTAGCAAAGACCTTTATAATCTAACTTTGACCGTCAACGGTTTCAGCAAACCGTATGCCATGACCGGGTGGCGACTTGGTTACGTGGCCGCTCCCGTCATCTTGGCCAAGACGATCGAATCGATTCAAAGCCACTCCACCTCTCATCCCACCTCCTTCGCCCAGAAGGGCGCGCTGGCCGCCTACCGTGGCCCCCAGGATTGCGTCCAAGAGATGCTGAAAGAGTACGACAAACGCCGTCGTCGCTTCTGCGATCTTTTGGGACTTATCCCGAAGCTCTCCTTCGTCAAACCTCAAGGCGCTTTCTACATCTTGGTCGATATCTCCCGCACCGGCATGAGCTCGACCGAGTTTTCCGAGAAACTCCTCGAAAAAGAGCGGGTGGCGGTGGTCCCTGGAAAAGCCTTCGGACTCGACTCAACCGTGCGCGTCTCCTACGCCACCTCGATCGACCAGATCGAAGAAGGTGTTCGTCGGATCGCCAAGTTCTGCAAATAAAAGGGCATTCCTCTTGCGCGGGCTCGGGGGTCGATTTAACCTAAGGACACGATGAACGTCCTTTTCTTACTGACCTTTATCGGCACGATGGCTCTTTCCCTTTGGGCGGCGGCCAAAGTAAAAATCGCCTATGCCAAAGGGTGCCAAGTTCCCGCCTCATCGGGTTTTACCGGAGCAGAGGCCGCCTCCCGAATCCTCGACGCCGCCGGAATCCGCAACGTGGAGATCGTGGAGCAGGATGGCCTGCTGGGTGATCACTACGACCCGATGCATCGCCGCCTCGTTCTCTCTACCCAAAACTATCACGGTCACTCCGCCGCCGCACTGGGCGTCGCCGCGCACGAGTGTGGTCACGCCATCCAACACAAAATCGCTTACGCCCCTCTTCAGTGGCGAATGGCCGCGGTCGGTGCCACCACCTTTGCCAGCCAAATCGTCACCTGGCTTCCGCTCTTTGGACTTTTCTCGGGGTTCGGCGGCTTCCAATCCCAAACCTACCTCACCATCATGGTCGCTGGTTGGGGCACGATCATGCTCTTCAATCTGGTTACTTTGCCAGTCGAGTTCGACGCCTCTCGTCGCGCTTTGCAAATCCTCCCCAAAATGAAATTTATTCAGCCCGGCACCGAATCCAAAGCGGTCGATAGCGTACTCCGCGCGGCCGCTTGGACCTATGTGGCCGCCTTCATCACGTCACTTATCTATCTTCTCTGGCACCTACTTCCTCTCCTCGCCGGCCGTCGAAGCGATTAATTCGCACCTATTGTGTACTAGCAAACGGCTAGATCACAACTGGTTGTGTCTGTAATGTAATTCTCCTTGCAAAATAGAAGAGTTCCTCTTATCTGTAGTGCAAGAGGCTTGTGACGAATATTAAAGCTATTTTCGCTATTCTTTCCCTGTGGGCCTTCACTGTGGCCGGCTCAGCCATCGCTTCCACCCCAGTTTCCGAAACCTACTCCCATCCTCTTCTCAGCCAGATTTACGAAATGCACTCCTTGTCCGAGTCGGGCAACAAGAACGCCACTCGCCGCCTGGTCGCTTGGTTAGAAGAACTCACCGCCGAGCAACCCGATAACGGCATTCTCCTGGTCTATCTCGGCAGCGCTTACACTCTCGCCAGCCGCGACGCCTTTATCGGCCCGGGAAAACTTCGTTATCTCATGGCGGGTCGCGACTGCATGGACCGCGCCGTCACCATTCGGCCCAATGATCCCAATGTCCGATTCATCCGCGCCATCAATAACTACCATCTCCCGACCATGTTCAATCGCCGCAGCATCGCCCGCGATGACTTTCGGAAACTGGTCGATCAGCTGGCCAAAACCCCTGGCTGCCTCGATACCCTTACCTCCCAAGCCGTCTACTACTACGCCGGTCTCTGCTTCGCCCAACTGGAAGAAGAGGAAAATGCCCGGAACTCCTTCCAGAAAGGCCTCGATCTAAAAATCTCTGGCCCTCTCACCGCAAAAATCACCGAAGAGCTGGCTGAGCTGACGCCCACCGCCGCTGGTCAGTGACCCGCCCCCCGGGCAAGCCCTACCTCTCTGCCCTCGCGATCCAGCGTCGCGTCCGAACGCTTGCCTCTTCGATCCGCCAGGCCTACCAAAACCGCCCTCTCACCATCGTTGCCCTCCTCAAAGGCAGCGTTTTCTTTGTCGTCGACCTCCTCCGCCATCTCGATCCCGATACCGAGGTGGAATTTTGGAACATTTCCAGTTATGAAGGCACTAAGTCGACCGGAAAAATTCGCGGCCTGGAACACTGCCGAGGAAACTTTCGCGGGAGAGACGTGCTCCTCATCGACGATATCCTCGACTCGGGACTCACTTTGGATCGCACCCGCTCTCACGCCAAAAAATTGGGTGCGCGAACTGTCCAGGTCTGCGTTCTTTTAAGCAAAAAAAGAAAGCGGGTGCGAAATGTCCACGCCCGCTGGGTCGGCTTTAAAATTAAAGACGAATTTGTCGTCGGCTACGGACTCGACCTCGACCAACGCTATCGTGCTCTCCCCTCCATCCGCACCCTGCCTTCAGGCCCGTAGTGCCTCCGTCGCGGCGACACGGCCTCGATCACTCTGCAATATCCTCGTTCCACAAATCGGGCTTGGCGCGAATAAAATCCCCCATCATCTTCACTAAGGTAGGTTGATCCAAAATCACCACCTCCACGCCCTGCGATCGCAGAAAATCAGGGGCTCCGGGAAAGTTCACCGCCTCCCCCACCACTACCCGAGGAATCTTAAACTGAACGATCGTCCCCGAGCACATGAAGCACGGGCAAAGGGTGGAGTAGATTACCGTATCCCGGTAACTCCTTTGCCTGCCCGCGTTCATCAGACAGTCCATCTCCCCATGCAAAATTGCACTCCCCTTTTGCACCCGCTGATTATGACCTCGCCCCACAATCGTATTCCCACGGACTAAAATCGATCCGATCGGAATCCCACCCTCCGCTAACCCTTTTCGTGCCTCTGCCTCCGCCTCCCCCATAAACTTGAAATCGTCGGCCGAACTCATTCGAATAAGTGATATCATAACTTTCCTCACTCTTCGCCCTAAATCTAACGCGGAAGTTTGAAACTGAAATGGGCACCCTGGTGGAAGGGGTTTTCAAAAAACGCGACGATCTGGCTTAAAACCATTTAAGATCGCCCCCCCCGCAACCAATTCCCTATAAGGTTATATGTCAGCGAAGCGTATCGGTGTTCTGACCAGCGGGGGAGACTGTCCCGGTTTGAATGCGGTTTTACATGGGGTGGTATCTGCCGCCACCACCCGCGGCTATGAAGTCCTCGGGTTCTTGGACGGCTATGAAGGTCTACTTAACCCCGTCCGTTACCAACGGCTCGACCCGGTTTCGGTCTCTCACATCAGTCACTTGGGTGGAACCATTCTTGGTACCACCAATCGAGGGCGGTTTGTGGCCAAAGTCGGTGCCGGCAAGAAATCCGAGATCGATCCCAAGATCCTCAAACAAGCCCGCGAAAATTGTCAGGGCCTGAATATTCACGCACTGATTTGTATTGGGGGAGACGGTTCCCTCTCCACCTCCCTACAGCTGCAAAAAGTAGGAGTCCATGTCGTCGGAGTTCCCAAAACCATCGACAATGATATTCTGGCAACCGCCTCCACTTTCGGTTTCGATTCCGCCGTCACCTGCGTGGTCGATGGATTGGATCGCCTCCACACCACCGCTCGCTCCCACAAGAGGATTATGGTGGTCGAAACCATGGGTCGCCACGCCGGTTGGATCGCCCTCCACGGCGGGTTGGCCGGCGGGGCGGATGCCATCCTCATTCCCGAAATTCCCTTTTCCTACTCCAAAGTCGCCGCTTTTGCCAAGGAGCGAGTCTCATCGGGAATCTCCTCCACCATGATTGTGGTGGCGGAGGGAGCCATCCCTGCCCAAGGACAACTTTCCACGATTCACTCCGGTCTTCGAGGAAAAGGCGAGGTGCGCCTTGGCGGTATGGGGGAGCAGGTCGCACGCGAAATGGAGAAGCGGACGGGGCAAGAAACACGCCATGTCGTCCTCGGCCATTTGCAGCGAGGGGGTAATCCCACCGCCCTCGACCGGATTCTCGGCACTCGTTTCGGTATCGGGGCGGTCGAACTTGTCGTCAAAAATAAGTTTGGCTTCATGGTGAGCTACCAAAATTACGAAATCGGTGGCGTGCCCATCTCAGAGGCTGTCGCCCGCATCCGTACCGTTCCACCCAAGGGCCAATTCGTTCATCACGCCCGAGAAATCGGTATCTGTTTCGGTGACTAAAGCTTTCCGCTAGGCCTACGGCCTCGCTCTTCTCAAAATCCAAACTCTTTCCATCCCGGACTCGGGACCTTCGGCTACTTTTATTCTGCCACTTTGCCGGTGGAATCTCTCACCACCAACTCCCCCTTGGCCAGTTGCGGTCTCATCTCTCCACTTCCCCCTCGCGCTTCTTTCCAAGACTCAAAACCTAATCTTCCCAAACTCGGGAACCGCACGGTCGTTAATGGCACTACTCCGTGCTGGGCAAAATCTCCATCCCCCACTCCGGTCACACTGACGGAGCTCGGAACCAAAACCCCTCGTTGTACACACGCCCGGATCACCCCGCTGGCCAACCCATCGGTCCCACAAATCACCCCGGTCGGCGGCTCCTTTTTCTCGAGTATTTTTTTCATTTCTCGCGCGGCATCCTCCGAGGCCAGTCCGACCATCGTCGCACCACCCGAGAGAGTCATCCCCCGTTTCGCCACTCCCTCCTGCACGGCTTGCCAGTGCAGAGCGTGACTCCTCGCCGCCGAGTGCCCCCCCACATAAGCCACTCTTCGGTGTCCCAGATCATACAAATGATCCAAGACGAGATCGGCCGCACCTTTCATATCCCGCACCACCCAACTCACTCTTCCACTCCCTAGGCCAACATCCGCCGGATACCGTTTCAAAAATAACAGCGGAAACCCCATCCGATTGGCAATTTCCAAGGCCGTGGACCGATGCTCCGTGCTGATCCTCGGTAATAGAAAGATCGCCTCCGCCCCTCGACCCATCATCGCTCGCACCTGCTCCGCTTCCTCCTGGGCGGTTCGCGCCAAGCCCACCAAAACCGCAATCCCCGACTCCTGCGCCGCCTCCGCTAAACCACCCGAAAGCACCGCCCCCTCCTCTGAGGTCAAATCAGGCAGGATCATTCCGACCCAGCCGCTCTGCTTCACCCGCAAGCTACGCGCCGCCTCGTTCGGCCAATATCCGCGCCGATCCGCCTCAGCCCGAACCTTCGCCTTCGTCGCGACACCAATATCAGGCGCGTCCCTTAACGCTTTCGAAACGGCCATCACCGATAAGCCCAAGCCCTCCGCCAAATCACGTAACCGAACTTTCACACCGCTTCCGGATCCTCCGCCAAGGTAGCCATAAATTCCTCCGCGGTTTTTGCCGCCAGCAATTTTGCTCGGACATCGTCCTGCCGCAAGAGTCGCGCCATCACCCCCACCAGCGCGAGATACTCCGTCACCATTCTTCGAGGAGTTCCGATGACAAAAATAAAGTGAATCTTCTCCCCCGCATTTTCAAACTGGACACCCTCCACGCTTCGTCCCACCGCTAAAACCAGCCGCTTCACGTGATCCGTCCTCGCGTGAGGAAAAGCCACCCCGTTTCCTAGACTCGTTGCCTCGAGTCGCTCCCTCGCCAACAGTTCATCGTAGAATCCCCGAAATTGAATCACCCCCTCATCCTTTTCCAAAAGGGCTGCCACGCGATGAATGGCACCGGTCCGTTTCGTCTCCGCCAAATCCAGCAGAATATGACCGGGCTGCAGGAGCTCGGACAGTTTCATCGCTCCACCCCCGCCGCTCCGCTCCATCCCAGTTTTTGCCTCGCCAAACCGTAAAATCCAAATCCCGCCGGATGAATCAGTCGCACGACCGGACGCCCCACCTCCACCCGCAACGTCCCAGCCCGCTGCAAATTTCCCACTTTTTTCCCATCGACTCGCACTACGGCCATCGGCTCCCCGGGGCTTAAGGACAACTCCACCCCCTCCTGCTCCCCCACGACCAAGGGTCTCTGAGCCATCGCATGCGCGCAGACCGGGGTAAGCACCATGGCTCTCGCCCGCGGGCTCACCAGTGGCCCCCCGGCCGACAACGAATACGCGGTCGAACCCGTCGGACTCGCCACCAATAAACCGTCCGCGTGATATTCACTCAGCACCTCCCCGCCCACCTTGACCAAAACCCGCACCATCAACTGCCCGGCTTGAGGCCCAACTGAAACTTCATTCAATGCACTCCAGGCCTGACGCCCACCCGTCAGCCTGACCGACAGGACCGTCCGGCTGCTCACCCCATATCGACCACGCAAAATCTCCGGCAACACCGTGCCCACCTCCCCTGCCTTGACCGAGGTGAGAAATCCCAGCGAACCCAGATTGATTCCTAAAAGGGGAACCCCCCAACCAATCGTCGCTTGAGCCGCATGCAACATCGTGCCGTCTCCACCCCCGACCACGACAGCATCAATCCCATTCCGCTTGGCTCGAGCCAGCCCGCTCTCGGAAACCCATCTTGCTTGCACCCCAGCCTGCGCAAAAATCGATCGCAAAACCATCGCCACCCCCACCGCCCCGGGCTTCCCACGGCGCAGACACACCAGCACGCGACGAATCCTGCGATCAGAACCAGATAGAGCACGGGCCATACACCACAATTCCCCTAAACTCCCTGCCCCTCAAGAGGATTCCCACTCTTGCGCCCATCGGGTCGTGAAGTATTGTAAAACTCTCATGCCGCGGTTCCCCCTCAACCACGCGATGCCCCGACCCCAGGGGCTCTATCACCCATCCCAAGAGCACGATGCTTGTGGCGTCGGCATTGTGGCCGATATTCAAGGCCGCCGCACCCGCTCTATTTTGGACCGCGCACTCAGCTGTGTTTGCCAACTCGCTCACCGTGGCGCCCTTGATGCGGACGCCAAGTCTGGGGACGGAGCCGGCGTACTGACCCAAATCCCCACCAAGCTTCTCCGCCGAGAGGTTGAAAAACTCGGCCACCAGCTCTACGGCGAAGGAGACCTCGGGGTCGGCTTCTTCTTTCTTCCACCCCAAGATAAGTATGCCCAAGCCCACATCCGCCGCATCGCCGAAGAAGTCATCACCCGCCGTGGCCTCGTCTCGCTCGGTTGGCGCGTCGTCCCCGTGAATCCCCGCATCCTTGGGGAAAAAGCGTCTCTTTCCGCACCCCGAATCGAACAGCTTCTCGTGGCTCGGCCCGACGCCAAAAAACTTTCCGACGATGCTTTCGAAATGACTCTTTTCCTTGCGCGCAACGAAATCGAACACCGTTGTGCCACCGATCGGACGCCTCCCTTCTACATTCCCTCCTTCAGCTCCCGCACCATCGTTTACAAAGGAATGTTGACCGGCACCCAGCTCAAAAGCTTCTACCTCGATCTGCAAGATCCTGCCTACGAAACTGCCCTCGCCGTCTTCCATCAACGCTACAGCACCAACACCTTCCCCACTTGGCCTCTCGCCCACCCCTTTCGTATGGTCGCCCACAATGGCGAGATCAATACTCTCCGCGGAAATCGGAACTGGGTCCACGCCCGAGAAGCGGATCTCTCTCATCCCGGCCTCGATCCCGCGGATCTCCCCCTTCTCCACCCGATCATTCAGCCAGGCGGAAGCGACTCCTCCAGTCTCGATAACGCTTTCGAACTTCTTTCCATCTCGGGGCGAGGCCCCTTGCACGCGATGCTCATGCTCGTTCCCTCCGCCTATCGCTCGGAAGACTCCTTTTCGCCCGACGTTCGTGCCTTCTACGAATATCACGAATGCCTCAACGAACCCTGGGATGGTCCGGCCGCCCTCGCCTTTAGCGACGGGAAAATCGTCGCCGCCTGTTTGGATCGCAACGGCCTTCGCCCCGCCCGCTATAAAATCACCAAGGATGGACTCTTCCTCATGGGCTCAGAAGTCGGCATCGGCAACATTCCCGAAAAATCGGTCATTGAAAAAGGGCGCCTCGCCCCCGGAGAAATAATCGCGGTCGATACGATCCACAAAAAACTCCTGCGCGACGCCGACATCAAAAAATTCATCGCCTCTGAGAAACCATACGGCCAGTGGGTCAAGGACGGCTTACAAACCCTCTCCTCACCCACCCCCCAACTCCCGCCCGTGCCGGCCGACCTTACCTCAACTCTCCTCTCCTTTGGTTACAGCGAGGAGGAGCTCAAAGTCGTCCTGCTACCCATGATTCAAAAGAGCGAGGAAGCCACCGGATCGATGGGAGACGATGCCGCTCTCGCGGTCTTCTCCCGTCGGGCACGCCTCTTTTACCAATACTTCCGCCAACTCTTCGCCCAAGTGACCAACCCACCCATCGATCCCATCCGCGAGAAGCTGGTCATGTCCACCGCGGTGTACTTAGGAATTCGCCCCAACTGGCTGACCGATGGACCGGAACACGTTCAACTTCTGCGGCTCGACTCCCCCGTCATCTCTCCGGCCGAATTGCCTGCCATCCTATCCCGTAAAGAGTCCCACCTCCGCTCGAAAACGATCTCCGTTCTTTTCCCCGTTTCCGGCGGAGTGGATGCGTTTCAAAAACGACTCCGCCAAATCAACGAAGAGGCTACTGCGGCTGTGCAAGCAGGGATTTCGATTCTTTGCCTATCTGACCGCGGGACCACCGCGGAGGAGACTTCCCTACCCATGCTTCTGGCGGTCTCCTCCGTGCATCACAGCCTGATCCGTGCTGGCCTGCGCATGCGCACCTCCCTCATTGCCGACACGGCTGACTGCCGCGACGTTCACCACTTCGCCTGCCTGATTAGCTTTGGCGCTTCTGCGGTTTCTCCCTACCTCGTCTGGGAACTGGCCGCTCGCTGGCAGGCGGAGGGTGCTCTTCCCGACCTCGATACGACCAAAATCATCTCCGCCTACCGCCAAGCGGTCGACAAAGGCCTCCTCAAAATCATGTCAAAAATGGGAATCTGCATGCTCAGCAGCTACCACGGGAGCCAGCTTTTTGAAGCCGTCGGGATCGGGCCGACTCTCATTCAAGAGCACTTCACCGGCACCCCATCGCAAGTTGGGGGAATCGAATGTGCTCAACTGGCCGACGAAACGATCCGCCGCCACACCGAAGGCTACGCCGCCGCTGGCGCCAGCACGGAACGCCTCCCCGACGCGGGCGTCTACCGTTGGCGCCGGGATGGCGAGACTCACGCCATTACCCCCCCCGCAATTCAAGCCCTCCAAGCATTTGTCGGTCTGAAAGGCGCCGATCAACGTAACTCTCCCGCCCAATTCCAAACCTACGTTGACTCTCTCAACAAGAGCACCCCCATTACCATCCGCCACCTGCTTCGCTTGAAAAAAGGTCGTACCGCCGTCCCCCTGGAAGAGGTCGAGCCCGCCGAGGATATCCGACGCCGCTTCACCACCGCCGGGATGTCCCTTGGAGCTCTATCCCCCGAAGCGCATGAGGTACTCGCCATCGCCATGAATCGGATTGGCGGCAAGTCGAACTCGGGCGAGGGAGGAGAGGACCGTGCCCGCTTTGCCACAATGGAAAATGGCGACTCGAAAAATAGCCGCATCAAACAGGTCGCCTCGGGTCGTTTTGGGGTCACCGCCGAGTACCTCGCCAGCGCGACCGAACTGGAAATCAAGATTGCCCAAGGGGCCAAGCCGGGAGAAGGCGGCCAGCTTCCCGGCCACAAAGTTTCCCCTCTCATTGCCACCCTACGCCGCTCTACGCCCGGAGTGATGCTCATCTCCCCTCCTCCCCACCACGATATCTACAGTATCGAGGATTTGGCTCAGTTAATTTACGACTTAAAACAGGTCAATCCTCGCGCCAAGGTTTGCGTCAAGCTAGTCGCCGAGGCTGGCGTGGGCACAATTGCGGCCGGAGTCGCCAAAGCGCATGCCGATGTCGTCTTGATTGCCGGACACGATGGCGGCACCGGTGCCTCCCCCCTCTCCTCCATTAAATACGCCGGAAGCCCGTGGGAGTTAGGGGTAGCCGAGACGCAGCAAGTTCTATTGCTGAACGGACTCCGCAATCGCATCACCCTCCGCACCGACGGTGGAATTCGGACGGGACAGGATATCGTCATTGCCGCTCTTTTGGGTGCCGAAGAATTTAACTTTGGCACCTCGGCGCTGATTGCCTTGGGCTGCGTCTTTGTTCGCCAATGCCACTTAAACAACTGTCCAACGGGGGTGGCCACCCAAGACGACAAATTCCGGGCCAAGTTCCGGGGTACTCCCGAAGCGGTGGTGGATTTCTTTAATGCCGTCTCGGAAGATGTGCGCAAGATTCTCGCCTCGCTCGGGGTTCGTAAGTTGGATGAGATTATCGGCCACCCTGAACTTCTTGAATCCTTTGTCCCCGAAAATCATCCGAAAGCGGCCACGGTCAATTTGGCTCCACTCCTCACCGTGCCCGATATCGATCCGCTGGCCCCCCGGCACCACACTTGGGAGCGCAACGATAAGCTGGAGGATCAACCCATTGATGCACGCATTCTTCAGGACGCTAAAGACGCTTTGTCGAAAAAGCGAAAAGCGAAACTTAGTTACAAGATCAAAAACTCCCACCGCTCCGTCGGGGCTGCTCTGAGTGGGGAGATTGCCTACCGCTACGGGGACGAGGGGCTGGCCGACGGAAGTATCACGCTCAAGTTTGAGGGCTCCAGTGGACAATCCTTTGGCGTCTTTCTTGTCCAAGGCGTCAAGATGACGCTGTTGGGCGAGGCCAATGATTACGTCGGAAAATCGATGTCGGGCGGAGAGATTATTCTCATCCCGGCCAAGGGAACTACCTTTGATCCTTCGAAAAACTCGATCTGTGGCAACACCTGTCTCTATGGAGCAACCGGTGGAAAGCTATTTGCTTACGGCCAAGCGGGGGAACGCTTTGCCGTACGCAACAGCGGGGCGACTGCCGTGATTGAAGGAATCGGCGATCACGGATGCGAATATATGACCCGTGGGACTGTTGTTGTTCTCGGTCCGACTGGAAAGAACTTTGGTGCGGGAATGTCAGGCGGAATCGCTTACGTCCTCGATGAGGAGGGAACATTTGCTCAACGTCACAACCCTGGAATGGTTGGGTTGGAGAGACTTTCTGGTGGAGAAGACACAAAATCACTCCAAGCCACCATTTACCAACATCTCGAGGCCACCGAGAGCAAGAAAGCCAAAGAGATCTTGGCTCAGTGGGAAACCGTTTCGAAGAAGTTCTGGAAAGTCGTGCCCCACCCCCCTGTCTCCGTACTTCCCCCAGCCCAACCTCTTTCTTCTATTTCAGCCCCCAAAACCACACCCGCCAAAGCCTAGCGGGCTGGAGGCCAATCTCGCTCTTTCTTAACCATAGTTTGCCAGTACATAGGATAGACCTTAATATACATGCATGGCTGGGTCCTCCACCGTACTCCCACCGTGTTCTCATCAGCCCAAGCCTTGTCAAGGCCCAAGCATTGATGACGTTGTAAAACTTCGAAAGGACCACCTCACCCCCTCACTTTTCCATTACTACCGCAAGCCACTCATGCTCGTGGAGGGGGCGATGCAATACCTGTTCGATGAAAAGGGTCGCCGCTATCTCGACGCTTTTGGCGGTATCGTCACTGTCTCCGTCGGACACTGCCACCCAGAGGTGATCGCCGCGGTCGATGAGCAGAACCATCTCCTCCAACATACCTCCACCATTTATCTTCACCCGGGCATCGCCCAGTACGGGAAAGAACTGGCCGACTGCATGCCCGGAGAACTTAAGGTCTGTTACTTCGTAAACTCTGGCTCGGAAGCTAACGAACTCGCTCTCCTCCTGGCCCGTGCCTACACAGGCAACTACGATATCATTGCGCTGCGCAACTCGTACCATGGCGGCACTTCCGCCACGATGGGCATCACCTCCCACCACACTTGGAAATACAACGTCCCGCATTCATTCGGGGTCCAGTTTGCTCGTGCCCCCTACCCGTACCGCGGTCCTTGGGCCGCCACCGATCCAAACGCCGGGAAAAACTACGCCGCCGATGTGGAGGAGTTGATCCGCTTCGCCTCCCCGGGAAAGATCGCTGGTTTCATCGCGGAATCCATCCAAGGCGTAGGTGGAGCAGTTGTTTTCCCTGACGGCTATTTAACAGAAGCCTACAAACATGTCCGCGCAGCGGGTGGAGTATGTATCGCCGACGAGGTGCAAGCGGGATTCGGCCGCACCGGCAAGTCCTTCTGGGGATTCCAAAACCAGGACGTCCAACCCGATATCGTGGTCATGGCCAAGAGCATCGGAAACGGAGCTCCACTCGCCGCTGTCGTCACTACCCACAAGATCGCTGAAACCCTCTCTCAACGGATCCACTTCAACACCTACGGGGGGAATCCCGTTTCTGTTGCTCAAGGGCGAGCCACCCTGAAAATCATCCGACGGGACAACCTTCAGCAACGCTGCGCCGTGATGGGTGACCGCCTACTGGCTGGACTACGTAAGCTTCAGGAAAAGCACGAGGCCATTGGGGAAGTTCGCGGCATGGGTCTGATGATCGGCGTAGAAGCCGTAAAAGATCGAAAGAGCAAAGAGCCGAACCGGGATTTCATCGCCGAGGTCCTGGAGCAGGCTCGGGAACGTGGCCTGCTCATCGGAAAAGGTGGCCTATTTGGAAATGTCCTGCGCATTAAACCCCCCATGTGCATCACAGAAGCCGATGCCGATTTCATGCTCGCTGTCCTCGACGAATCCTTCGCCGCAGCGAAAAAATAAGATCTCTAGGTAGGGCGGGATGGCTGTCATCCTACCTTGGCAACGGGTTCAGCTTGAAATCTTCAGATGCGCCCCCTTTGCCTTCCTTAACACCTGTAAAATCTCCGCCATCACACTCACTGCAATCTCCGCAGGTGTATCCGACCCGATATCCAATCCAATCGGTGCATAGACACGATCGAGTTGCTCCTTCCTCACCCCTTGAACCTTCAGTTCATCATACACCTGCAAAACTTTCTTTCGGCTTCCAATCATTCCTAAATAACCCACGTCCCTTATCTTTATCGCCTCCTCCAAAGCGTCGCGATCGATCATGAAGTTCCGGCTCACAAGAACGATAGCATCCTCACCAGACCAGTGCTGACTTCGGATCACCGTTTGAGGTGATTGCTCCGTGACCCTCCGATGCACCCCCGGACACGCCTCGGTCCACTCCTTACGGTCGTCAACCACCGTCACATGAAAACCACAAACCGCCGCAAGCTGGGCAATCGCCTGTGCACAGTGTCCAGCCCCCACCAACAACAGCACGGGGGCCCTCTTGTGGGGCTCAAACCACAGAGTCACCTCACCTCCGCAGATCGCCCCAAAGGATTCGGTCTCCCCCTCACGCAACGGATATTTCTTTAAAAGATTTTGCCCATCCTTCAACCGCTCCTTCGCCTCCCCAATCACCAAAGATTCAAATTTTCCCCCACCCACCGTCCCGCTAATCGAACCATCATGAAAAACAATCATCTTCGCTCCAGGATGTCGTGGAACCGATCCCTGTGTCTGAACAACCGTCACTACCACATAGGGTTGCCCAGAGGCTCGGGCTTCCTGAAAATCGGAAATAAAGTCGGAGGCCATCCGCCTCAGCTCCTGCGGATTACGGCCTCGATTTGCCCATGAGGCTCATCTGTCGCCGTAAAGATGATGTTGGGATTCTCCATCCCAAACGGCTTTAGGTTGAATAGATGATAATGTTTATTCGGCATAGACAACGAGACCTCGGAAATCTCCGGAAAGGCTTTCAGTGCCGCTTCCCCCATCTCAAACATCGTGGTCTGTACGGAGGGGCTGAACCGCTCCAGAAATGGTGTCATCATCGCTTCTAGGATCTTGCGATTGGTAACCGTGTAATCTTTTGGCTCTTTCGCCCATTTCCAACCCGCCGTAGCTGCTGTTGCAAAGATCCGATCTTGGGTCTCTGGCAGGGTCGTGAACTTGCACTTGGGATATCCCTCAAACCCCGACTGGCTGGATTTCATAATCAACCAATCCCGCACGCCTGACTCCACCGCCACCTCTTTTGCCCCTTGGATGTGCCCTGCCTTCACCCACGGAAGGGGGGACCCCGGGGCGGTAAAGGAGTGATCATGGTTAAGCAACCGTTCCCACACCCGTTGAGTTAACTCCACCGAGGCTTTTTTCACCTGCGGATATTGGCTGGTGAAATGTTTGGCCAGATGTACGGCGAACTTTTCCACCTCTAGGGTTAGGTGATCTTTGGCAAGAACATGAACCGTATTTTTCACGGTATCGGTCGCTACCACCTTGGAATTGTCTCCTGATGTGTAGGAGCTCTCAAAGTCCCCTTCCAATAAAACTTCGGCGCTGATCTCCACCACCGTGTGGCGTTTTCCGTCACGGAGGATCTTGACCACGCGGATGCGTGATTTCCCATAGCGATGACTGGATAGTTTGGCTCCCATATAAACGACGAAGGGGTATCCTATCCCTTGATGAGCCCTACAGGCAACGCCTCCGCCCACGCCCGTTTCATGCGCCGAGCGATTGAACTGGGCAGGATCAGTGGTCTGGTAAAAAAGACAGGCGGTCCATTCGGGGCGGTTGTGGTCAAAAATGGCCAAATTGTCGGCGAAGGATCCAACCGTGTCTTATCCACTCGCGATCCCAGCGCCCATGGCGAGATCGTCGCCATTCGTGAAGCCTGCCGTCGGCTCCGTACCCACGATCTCTCCGGCTGCATTCTCTACACCAGCGCCGAGTGCTGTGGCATGTGCTACTCCGCCTCCTTTTGGGCCCGTATCAGCCGAATCTACTATGCCGCTACACATGCCGATGCTCTCCGCTATGGGGATTTCGACGACACTCCACTCGAAAAACAACTTCGCCGCCGCTCCCCACACCGCCAACCGCGTTGCGTCCCCCTGCTTCGTAACGAGGCACTGGTCGTATGGAAAGATTTTCGGGCGATGCCCAACCGTGCCTGGTACTGAGCCTTGAAAACACCGCTTCAGGAACTCAACTCCCTGCCGATCCGTGAATTCGTCCACCGGCTGGGTGGAACTTTTGAACACTCTCCCTGGGTGGCAGAGAAGGCCGCCGAGGGTCGTCCTTATTCCTACTTGGATGCCCTGCACGCCGCCATGGTCCAAATCGTTCAACAGTCCGGTGAGAAAACACAACTTCAACTGCTTAACGCCCACCCGGACCTCGTCAGCCGAACCATCCTCACCGCCGAATCCGAATCCGAACAGGCCGCTGCTGGACTCACTCAACTCTCCCCGCAGGAAGTGGAAAAGTTCACCAACTACAACAAGGCATACCGAGAAAAGTTTGGGTTTCCCTTCATCATCTGCGCCCGCTTGAATAACAAAGAAGCAATCCTTACCGCCTTTCCAAAACGCTTGGCTCAAAGCCGATCGAACGAGATTGCGACTGCACTTGAGGAAATCGCGAAAATTGCCAGAATGCGCCTAGACGAACTTATCTCATGAATGGCAAACTCACCACCCACGTCCTTGACACCCGATTGGGAAAACCTGCAGCAGGGATGAAAATCGAGCTCCTCGTAGCAGGAAAACTTTTCGCCTCTCACACAACAAATACGGACGGCCGAACCCAAGATCCCCTCATCGCGTCAGGTTCTCTGGAAAAAGGTGAATATGAAATCCGCTTTCATGTTGGCTCCTATTTTCAGGAAAAGAACTTCCTCGATATCGTTCCCATCCGCTTCCTGATCACCGACCCCTCCCAAAACTTCCACGTCCCCCTTCTTTGCTCTCCCTGGTCTTACACGGCGTACCGAGGTAGCTAACCCGAACTGGATCGGCTCCTAGCGATCCTCTTTCCATGCCGGTCATCGATCTTTTAGTTCGCGGGGCCAACGTCATCCTCCCTAAGGGCAGTCGAAAGACTTCTCTTGCGATTCATCAAGGGAAAGTAGTGGGTCATGCCGAAATCGAAGCCGCGACCGTAATCGATGCCGAGGGGCTTACCCTTTTGCCAGGTGCCTTTGATGCCCACGTTCACTACAACGAACCTGGTCGCGCAGAATGGGAAGGCTGGGGAACAGGGTCGCGCGCCTCACGAGCGGGGGGTGCTACCTGTGTGGCAGAGATGCCCCTCAACGCCCAACCTCCCACCCTCGACGCCAAAACCTTCCAGATGAAGCGGGTCATTGCAGAAAAGAAGTCTTGCGTGAATTTTACCCTTTGGGGAGGCATCACCCCACTCAACCTGAACAAGCTCGAGGAACTGGGTCGCGCTGGTGCCATTGGCTTCAAGGCCTTTATGGTCGATAGCGGGACGGACGACTTTCCAGGTTCAGATCCCGCCACACTAAAAGAAGGAATGAAATCAGCCGCACGGCAAAATCTTCCTGTGGCCATTCACGCAGAGTCCCCAAAACGAATTGCGGAACTCACCCAGCAGATTCGAATCCAAGGAGGAACTTCCGCCCAAGATTATTTGAATTCACGCCCAATCCAAACCGAGGTTGATGCCATCCACCTGGTCTGCGAACTAGCGGGCGAGACGGGTTGCCGCATCCATATCGTTCACGTCAGCTGTCCCGAAGGAATTGACGAGATCCAGCAAGCGCGAAAACGCGGGGTAGACGTAACCGCAGAAACATGCCCCCATTATCTGGTTCTCACAGAGGAAGACATGATTCGAATCGGTGCTCCGGCCAAGTGTGCTCCTCCCCTGCGCTCGGAAAACGCCCGTCATGGGCTGCTTCAAAATATCGATGAGGGAAAGATTGATACAATTGGATCTGACCACTCCCCCTCTCCACCTTCATTAAAAACCGATCCTGACTTTTTTAAGGTCTGGGGTGGAATCTCAGGATGCCAACATCTAATTCCTCTTCTTTTTTCTGCAGGACTTTCCCCAACCCAAATCGCAAGACTCACCTCGGAAAATCCTGCGCGCCGATTCGGCCTTTACCCACGCAAGGGATCACTTTCGGTCGGTTCCGATGCGGACTTTCTTCTCGTCCGGACTGGAATCACTCATGAGATAAGAGCCCAAGATCTTCTCACCACCCACCCGATTACCCCCTACCTTGGGAGAATACTCACTGCCCGCCTAGAAAAAGTGGCTGTGCGGGGTTGTCTAGAACCCTCCAGAGGGCATTTTCTCGCACCTTCCCCATCCAAATAGAAACTTTTCAAACGAAAAAGGGGCAAACGATCAGCTTGTTCCACCCATTTCACATCGATACCCTAATCCTATGTCCCACTCTCAACCTCTCCCTGGGGTAAGTCGCACCATCATCAGGGATCGTTACGCCCTGATCGGGCCGGATAGTCACGTCCCCAGCGTTCTTCCCGGTTGGAACCAGACCACGGCCCACATCCTGATCAGCCCGGCAATGGGTGCGGGTTTGGTCCAGACTCTTCTCGTCCTAGCCGACAAAGCCTCAGGCACGGGAAACACAGGTGAAGAACAACATTTCCTCTTTGTATTGGACGGAAGTTGCCGACTGAACGGAAAGAGCCTGAGCGCTGGCCACTACGGATGGCTTCCCCCTAGTACAAAATTTGATGTTCAGTCCTCGGGAGCAAAAATCATGCGTTTTGCCAAACGCTATGAACCCCTGGCCGGCACCCCGGTGCCCGCCGCTTTTTTTGGCGATTCCGCCAAGGTGGCCGAAACTCCTTTTCTAGGTGATCCCCATGCCCGGCTTCGCGGTTTGATTCCGGAAACTGATCTCGGCCATGATTTTGCCGTTAACATCTTCACTTTCGATCCAGGAGCCACCCTTCCCTTCGTGGAAATCCATATTATGGAACACGGTCTCCTCGTCCTCGAGGGTGGCGGTGTCTACCGCCTTAACGACGACTGGCATCCCGTGGCCCAGGGAGATGTGATCTGGATGGCCCCTTATTGCCCCCAGTGGTTTATTGCCAAAGGCCCTGGCCCCACTCGCTACCTTTACAGCAAAAATGTCAACCGGGAGCCGCAAAATCTGCCCCTCAACCCCAAAGGATAGAAATATGGAAAAGATTTACCGCGATGCCGATGTCAGCATAAAGCCCCTTGAGGGCAAAACGGTAGCCGTGATCGGCTATGGCATCCAAGGGAAGGCTCAAGCCGCCAACGCCCGCGACAGCAAAGTTAAGGTCATCATCGGCACCCGCCCCCCGGAAGAATCCCCCAGCCGCGCGCAAGCCAAGGCCGATGGCTTTGAGGCCTACTCCATCGCCGAGGCTACCAAGCGGGCAGACGTACTATTGATCGAACTAGCTGACCCAGCCCAACCACCGATTTACAAGGCCGAGATCGCTCCGAACCTCTCTCCCGGAAAAACCCTCTGTTTTTGTCACGGATTCAATGTTCTGTACGGTGTGATTCAGCCCCCCAAGAGCGTCAACACGGTACTCTTTGTACCCAACGCGCCCGGACACTTCGTTCGGCAAAAGTATCTCGCAGGGGAAGGCGTTTACGGCTGCGTGGCCGTCGACCATGACGCCACTGGCGACGCAATGGCCATCGCTCTAGCCGTCGCCAAAGCCGTGGGAAGCACACGGGCCGGTGTTGTGGAAATGTCCTTCCAGCACGAGACCGAGGGGGACAATTTCGAGGAGCAAATCCTCTACGGAGGGGCCATCCAACTCATGAAAATGTGCTTTCGCGTTATGGTGGAAAACGGATACCCGCCGAGTTTTGCCTACGCGAAAGCAATCCGCTCCCTGCGTAGTGTGATCGACGTGATGGACGAAGTTGGAATTGAAGAATACATCAGCCGCCGCTGTAGCCGCACAGCCGAATTTGCAATCCGGTCTCGCGGGCCCCGCGTGGTGAATGAGGAGGCAATCCGCGAGATTTTCCGTGAAACCGAGCGTGGGGAGTTCGCTCGCGACTGGATGCAAGAGTGGTCCCTAGGCATGCCCACCCTTCATCGCCTGCGCCGTACTGCGGCTGACAGTGAAATGGAAAAAACCGGACAAGCCTGGCGCAAGGACTTCGGTCGTTAGACCTAACCAACGCGAGCATCATCATGCCTGTTAACGCCGAGCGGATCGCAGGCGATATCGCTGCTATCGCAGCCTTCACACTCACACCGGGCCACGGCGCTGGACGTCCCACTTTCTCTCTGCCCTGGAGACAGGCTCGGGATCACGTGATTGCGGAGGCCGGACGCGCGGGCTGCCATCACCGCATTGATGCGGCCGGCAATGTCCATATACGCCCAGCTTCCGTCGGCTGGTCGACCCCCTGCTGGCTCGCAGGCTCGCATCTGGATAGCGTGCCTGGAGGAGGCGACTACGATGGCGTTCTCGGAGTGGTAGCAGCGCTCGAAGTCCTTCGAACTGCTGCAGAAGACGGTCGACACTCTCTCCCGTTCGAGACGGTCATTTTTGCAGAAGAGGAAGGAACAACTTTTGGTCTAGGAATGCTCGGAAGCCAAGGATGGATCGGCACCCTCGACGCCAAGGCACTCACGGCTCTTAAGAATTCAGAAGGCGAGAACTACTGGCAGGCCGGAAAACCCCATCAAGCGGATCCTGCCCAACTCACAGCCGACCGAATGCGACCCAAGGATTGGCTTGGCTTTCTCGAAGTCCATATCGAACAAGGTGCGGGAATGTGGAAGCGCAAAGAGAGCGTCGCACTAGTCACAGGAATCAACGGTAGGTGGCAATACCTGGTTACCTTGAGCGGTGTCGCCAACCATGCGGGCTCTACCGGAATGGAAGACCGTCACGATGCATTAGCAGGTGCAGCGGAAGTAATTGCGGGCCTAGAGTCATTCGCCCCCACTCTTGGACCGCGCGTTGTCGCAACCGTAGGCAAACTTTCGGTAGAGCCTAATGTCTTTAACGTAATTCCAGCATCCGTTACTTTTACCATCGATCTGCGTGCCGACGCTGATTCAACCCTCGTAGCTGCCGATTCAGGCATTCGTAAACTAGTGAAGCAAGCGGCCGCTAAGCGAGGGCTATCTGCAGAAATGAAACAGACCGAGTCGCTTCCTGCGGTCGCGCTCAGTGCCAAGCTGGCCGACCGGTTTCGTGCTGCGGCGGCGCGGCTCTCCCTTCCTAAGCTACCCGAGACTACCAGCGGAGCCCTCCATGATGCGGCCATTCTTGCCCCGATCATTCCAACCATCATGCTTTTTGTCTCAAGTAAGGATGGGATTAGCCACAACCCAGGTGAGTTCAGCCGTACCGAGGACATGGCCACTGCCACCCGCCTTCTCTACGAAGCCGTAACCCAAGCATGACCACACCGATTCGGCCACTCGCACGTTTTTCACACCGCAAACCAGTCATTGCGATGATCCATGTCGGCGCACTGCCGGGAACCACATCCCATAGGTCGAGCGTGGCGGAACTTGAACGTCATGCCATCAAGGAAGCCAACGCCTACATCGAGGCAGGGGTTCATGGATTACTGATCGAAAATATGCACGACACTCCCTATCTCAAGGGTTCGGTGGGACCGGAAATTGTGGCCGTACTGGCAATCATCGCTCGAGAAATCAAAAAGGCCTCGAAGTTGCCCTGTGGCATTCAGATTCTAGCGGGAGCGAACGAGGACGCCTTGGCCGTGGCTCTGGCGGCTCGGCTTGATTTTATCCGTGCGGAAGCCTACTCCTTCGCCCATGTCGCGGATGAAGGCTTGATGGAATCCTGCGCGGGAAAGTTGCTGCGCTATCGTAAGGCCATTGGAGCCGAAACCGTGGGCGTTTGGGCCGATATCAAAAAGAAGCACAGCTCTCACGCTATCACTGCTGACCTTGGGATTCGGGAAGTTGCCCATGCCGTCGAATTCATGAAGGGCGATGCTGTCATTGTTACAGGTGCTACCACGGGCGACTCCCCAGACTTAGCCGACCTTCGCAAAACGAAAACTGCCACTACCCTGCCCGTCTATCTTGGGTCTGGCATCACCCACAAAAATCTTGGCTCTTACATCCAACTCGCGGACGGTTTTATTGTCGGTTCAGAATTCAAGAAAGACGGAAAATGGTTTAATCTATTGGATCAGGACAGGATAATACGATTTATGTCCCGTCACCGGAAATTGGCTGGATAATTTTTCTTAAGCGACTTTTCTTTTTTGCACCGCCATAAAGACCGCCTCCACTGTACTGGGTGAGGCCAAGTCTACCGGTCCCTCGCCGCCAAATGATGCCACTGCGTCCTTGATCGCCTCCCGCACGCTGATCGCGAGCATCAAGGGCGGCTCTCCCACGGCCTTAGAACCTTTCACGGCCGACGTCAGACCACTTGGTCCCTCATAAAATTTAACCCGAAAATCCTTCGGAGCATCGCCGATTGCCGGAATTTTATAGGTATCCGGCGAATGAGTCAGTAAACGACCCTCACCACTCCAAACCAGCTCTTCTGTCGTCAACCAACCCATTCCTTGGACAAATCCACCCTCGATCTGCCCCCGATTGATCCCCTCATTAATGGATTGCCCGACATCATGAAGGATATCGACACGAAGCACACGGGATTCCCCTGTGAAACCATCTACCTCCACCTCCGAAACCGCTGCGCCGACGGCAAAGTAATAAAACGGCCTGCCAAAACCCTTCGCTCGGTCCCAATGAATTTCCGGCGTCCGATAATATCCAGTGGCAGACAAAGAAACTCGCTGAGCGATCGCCTCCGCCGCAACCTTTTCAAATTCCACCCAGTTCAATCCCGCACCAACTTTACCGTTACGAAACTCGATCTTGGAAGAATCGGCCTCCTTAACCAAGGCAGCCGCAATCGGACGAATCCTCTCCTTTAGCGTTTCGACCGCATTCCGTACCGCTGCACCATTCAGATCGCTTCCAGAGGACGCTGCCGTCGCCGAGGTATTGGGCACCTTGTCGGTCGAAGTGGTCATCACCCGAACCTGTTCGGGTGGCAGGCCCAGATCTAGGCAGGCAATCCTTCGAATGTTGGTGTGGATTCCCTGCCCCATCTCCGTCCCACCGTGGTTCACTTGCACCGAGCCATCCTTGTAAATATGAACTAATGCACCGGCCTGGTTGTACATCGTAAGGGTAAAGGAGATCCCGAACATCACGGGGGTCATTCCGATCCCCCGTTTATGCATCGGATTTTTAGCGTTCCAAACTGCGATCTCATTGCGGCGCTTTGCCACATCCGCATCGGCCTGTAGCTGTTTCCAGATTCGTGAAACTCGATCATCCTCCACCACCTGCCCGTAATGGGTGGTCATACTCTCCCCTGAGCCTCGGTAGAAGTTCCGCTCCCGCACCGTCTCCGGAGACAGCTTCAGCGACCGCGCAATCCGATCCATAATCTCCTCAATGACCAACATACCCTGTGGCCCGCCAAAGCCACGGAAAGCGGTGTTCGAGACCAAGTTCGTCTTCGCCACTCGTCCACTTACCTCAACATCCTGGATGAAATAACAGTTGTTGGAGTGAAACATCGCCCGATCTGTCACCGGAGTGGAAAGATCCAGCGACCAGCCCCCATTAGAAACAAGCTCTAGCGTCATCGCGCGAAGGACTCCCCTTGCATCGTACCCCACCTCAAATTTGGCAAGGAACGGATGTCGCTTCCCCGTAAACATCATATCTTGGTCTCGGTTAAAGCGGACTCGGACAGGTCGACCCGTCTTCACGGCCGCTAAAGCCGCAAGAGCAGCTGGGGCAGCCGCCTGGGTCTCTTTACCGCCAAAGCCTCCACCCATCCTCGGCACACTCACTACCACCTTGTTGGCTGGAATATGCAAAATATGACCGATGCACTGCTGCACTTCAGTCGGATGCTGGGTGGAGGAAACCACTTGAATCGTCCCGTCTTCCCCGGGCTCCGCAAAGGCAGCATTCATCTCCAGGTAGAAGTGCTCCTGCCCCCCCATGGAGAATGAGCCTCTCATCCTGTGAGGCGCCTCCTTCAATCCCTTAGATGCATCGCCTCTTCGCATAAAGTTGGGTGGGGTGTGAAAACTATTTTTTTCAATCGCCTCTTCCAACGTAAGAATCGCCCTCTGCTTCTCGTACTCAACCACCACTTTAGCTGCGGCTTCCCGGCAGATCTCTGGCGTTTCACCAACGACAAGTGCCACCAATTGACCATGAAAGCAGACTTCCTGATCCGCAAAGAGAGGTTCATCGTGGATGACTGGACCAGTGTTATTGAGGCCTGGCACATCCTCTGCCATCAGCACTGCTAAAACGCCTGGAACTTTCCTGGCTTCGGTAGCGTCCCGTCGCTTGATTCGAGCCTTGGCATGAGGTGAAGTCACATACCAGACTTCGAGAGCGTTTTCTCTCCGCAAAGAGATATCATCCGTGTACATCGCCTCCCCACTGACGTGTTTATGACCACTCTCGTGAGGAGGTGGTAAAATTTGGGGGTGTGAGGCCTTGGGTAGCGGTGCTTCGTAATCGATACCATCACTCTCACCAGAAAAGAATTTTCTTAAGAGCGAGACCAGTACTTCAGACCGATACTCCCCACTTCCACGAACATCGGTCAGTGGAGTGAACTCTTTCGCTAAAACCTTGCAGGCCACTTCCACTGTTTTACTGTCCCATCGTTTGCCCAAAAGTGCTTTCTCGGTCTTCTTCGCACGGATCGGAGTCGCTGCCACACCACCAAAGGCCAAGCGTATTGCCGAAACCTGATCGGCCTTGTCGAGATAAACAACAAAACAGGCCGAAACCGTGCTGATGTCCATCTCCCGCCGCTTTGAAACCTTGTACCACTCCCGCAACACCCTTTCCCCTGCCTTGGCTGAAGGAATCGGAACGATAACCTCCCTCAGAATCTCCCCGCTTTTCAGGCAGGTCTTGCGGTAGTCGACAAAGAAGTCATCTACAGAAACCTTCCTCTCCCCTTTGGTCGAGGCACACACCATCGTCGCTCCGTGGGCCAATAGGACGGGTGCGGTATCCCCGATCGGTGAGGCCGTGACCAGGTTACCTCCCAACGTGGCTCGGTTGCGGATCTGGCGAGAGCCAAACACCCACAACATCCGCGCCCATTCAGGGAAGTCCCCCTCCACAGTATCAGCCAGGTCTGTGAGCTTGAGCCCAGCACCCAAATACCATCCGTCCTCACCCTTCTTGGCTTTAGCCAACTCAGCCACCGCCTCGATCGAAATCAGGGTGGGAAACTTTTTGAACCGTTTGGCGATCTCCACGCCCATCTCCGTGGCTCCCGCGATCAGACTTGCCTCAGGGTGCTTTTTCAGGATGGTGAAAAGTTCTTTCAGACTTCTCGGTCGGAAGAATTTTTCACCTCCAAGCTCATATTCTAAGCTGTGAGTTCGGACGGGCGACTTGGCTAAGGAATGGTCAAAACGGTCACTCCCCTTCTTTTTTCTATCCTGCAGCGCAACCAGGGCGGCATCCCGGATTGGGCGGTAACCTGTGCATCGGCAGAGGTTTCCGCACAGCTGATCGTCCAACTTCCACGCACGATCCAGAATGCAAGCGTA